>Ga0114976_10000026_pt1 | contig 70252 bp, 60 predicted proteins | sample S_130805_EF_Meta_FD_87319 | JGI IMG/M metagenome (GOLD analysis project Ga0114976, IMG submission 87319) | Freshwater microbial communities from Lake Simoncouche, Canada to study carbon cycling - S_130805_EF_MetaG | ecosystem: Environmental > Aquatic > Freshwater > Lake | place: Lake... | reverse complement strand
TTGCAGGTACTGTGGGCGAGGGTCTTGCTGTCAAGTTCAAGGCTCACCGCAAAGTGTCTGGCAAGATGCCCCAGCCCGCAGACATCTTGAGTGGCAAGGTCACTGACTTGAATGTCAAAGAAGTCAGTGCCATGTACAGTTTGGTTATCTCCATGTGCTACGAACTCAAAGATGCTGTGGAGCAAAAGAAAGTTGGCGACAAAGAGTTCCATGAAATGAGCAATAACTTTTTGACATACATGATGAAGAACTTTGAAACTGAACTGGTGGTGTTGGGTGCTAGAATTGCGTTGACAACTTACTTGTTGCCAATGCAACCCACCAAGATCAAGTGCTTTGACGAGTTCCATGCTCGCTACGGCAAGTACATTTTGCAAGCCAGCTGATTGGGGGTGGGTGGCGCAGTCTGCAAGGGCTGTGGCTGCGCCACCCTTTTTGTATGAAATACGAAATTGTCAAACTAAATGGTCGCAACAGTTGGAGCAAGATCTACCGGTACACCATTGAGTTTCCCAAGGGCACATACAGCAGTGGTGTGCTGGAGTTTGATCGAGCCCGACGTTGGTTCAACCGCACATATGGTTGGAGTACAGATGTCAAGATACAGAATGAAATTGCTGAACAACTGAATGACACGGTACCTTCAAGTCATCAACCGGAAGACTTAAATCTACAGTGGGCTTACAGCACCGAGTATCGCAACTACCGAATCTACGTGGCTTCGGACAAAGAACTAATGTTCTTTGAATTGGCACATTCAGGCACTGCATAATGTCTTATCGGGTAACCACAAAGAAGAATCTCATCATCTTTCACAACCCTGAAGACTGGGCTCAGGTGCTGGACCGCTTGGCTGAGGACTTTGGTCAGACCATACGCATGCGGCACATCATGCGGCGTGAACTGGGTTTTACCGCACGTGACCATCGTGGCCTGGAGCCCAATCAGCCTAGACCTGGCAGCGTGTTGGACGGGTATCAATGGGGCACAGCACCAGCAGGCTATCACTATGATTACCAAGTGCATTTGGACTTCTACAATGAAGCCTCACAGTCGTGGTTTATACTAAAGTATCTGTAACACTCAAGTACTACATTGACCATTAATTCAACTCGTGCTATAATACATGAAACAAACAAGGAATCGCATGCACTATTTTAACCCTGACATACTACATGCCACAGCCGGCACCACTGCCACAAAAGATGACGCAAAGAAGTTTGCCAACTTGATCGGTCCCATGGACGTCAAACTGGATCGTGTGGTGCGTGAAAAATTGATTTCAGCCCGTGTGGGCCTGTTGCTGAAAGCAAGTTTCTTTGGCAACCTTGCAACACGTTTGAAGCTGGTCAATGCTGATGAGTGGTGTGCCACTGCCGCAACAGACGGACGTAATTTTTACTACAACACTCGCTTCATTGAGATGTTGCGTCCCAAAGAAATTGAGTTTTTGTTTGGACATGAAGTGTTGCATTGTGTATATGATCACTTTGGACGCCGCGGTGATCGTGACCCACAGTTGTGGAACATTGCCAATGACTATTGTGTGAACGGTGATTTGGTCAAACACAATGTGGGTGAGAAGATCACGTCAGTGCCTTGTTTGTATGATCGCAAGTATGACGGCATGAGTTCAGAAGAAGTGTATGATGCTTTGTACCAAAATGCAACAAAGATCGACATCGGCAAATTGCTGGATCAAATGATCGACGAGCACTTGGACGGTGACGGCGAAGGTGATGAAGAAGGTGATGAAGAAGGCAAGGGTCGTCCCAAATTGACTGCTGAAGAAAAGCAGGCCATCAAGGACGAGATCAAAGAAGCCATGCTGGCAGCTGCCGCTACTGTGGATGGTGCTGGCAACTTGCCCGCAGGCGTCAAGCGACTAATCCAACAGCTGACAGAACCCCAGATGAACTGGCGTGAATTGTTGCGCATGAACTTGGAGAGCACCATCAAAGCCGACTACACCTGGATGCGGGCCAGCCGCAAAGGTTGGCACATGGATGCTGTGATGCCCGGACAAAAGCCCGACGAAATGATTGACATTGCTGTGATGTTGGATGCGTCTGGTTCGATCTCAGAGTCAATGTTGAAAGACTTTTTGAGTGAGATCCAAGGCATCATGGACTCGTTCCCAGCATACAAAATCCATGTTGTCACATTTGACACTGACTGCTACAATCCTGCACAATATGACTCGGACAATTTGGATTCAATGATTGACTACGAAGTCAAAGGTGGTGGTGGTACTGATTTTGATTGTATCTTTACCTACTTGAAAGATCAAGAGATCACACCACGCCGACTCATTGTGTTCACAGACGGATATCCGTTTGGTTCTTGGGGTGACGCTGAATACTGTGACACTACATGGATCTTGCATGGCACCACAACCATTGTTCCACCCTGGGGCACACATGCCTACTATGACGAGAACAAGAAGGATTGAGGAGAGCGACAATGATATTTGCTTTGGGTATGATTGTAGGTATGATAATTGGATTTGTTGCAGGCTTTGCACTGGGTAGATGATGGGCAATCAAACAGAATACTTTGAACGTATTGGTTACCGGCCTGAGTACTTGATAGGCGACAGGGTGTTTGGTCACTGGAATGGTATTCCTTTTGCAGGCACTGTGGGCAACGATACCTTGATCAGTCCTGTGGAAGGACCCAGGATCAGCATACACTTGGATTTGCCCATTAAATACGAAAGTGTTGTAAAGAATGTTGTAATTGTCAAGCACAAAGACGTTAAGCGCATGAAGGAGTTTTGAATGCCAACAGTGTACACCGAAGTAGAAGTTGACGTAGATCTAGTAGATTTTGATACCGAAGATTTGTTAGAAGAATTAGAATCACGCGGTGCATTGCCCCCTGAAGGCAATGCCAATGCTAAAGAACTGGTTGAACAGATTTACTATCTGCGCAGACAAGGACAGCCATACGAGCACTTGATGGACGGTCTGATGTATGCTGTGATAGGACGAGTGGTGTGATTGAATTTGAATGGTTTGTGTACGGATTTGTAGCAGGATTGGCAGCACCATATGTGCGGCCCATTGTGACTCGTTGCATTGAAGAAGCACGTATTGTGCGCAGAGACTGGCACAAACGTGACTGAACCCATCAAGCAAGTGCTGGATCGTATCCGTGGGCTGAAACAGTTTGTGGTTCGAGTGCCTGTTCCTGAAGAGTTTAGATTCACAGGTGCAGTGCCGTTTGATTTAGAGATTGTGGGCTCGATCGCCATGGTCACAGTGTGGGCCGCTGATCAAGCAGAAGCACAGCAACGTGCCGAACAGTTCTTCCAAAATACACCATAAAATATTCCACCAACATTCCGTTGCCTTAAATATTTGCATGGAAAACGCATCACTAACCCTAGCCGATATGGCATCACTCAAAAACTTAATTGAAGCCGCTACAGAACGTGGCGCTTTCAAGGCTGCTGAAATGAGCAGTGTAGGCAGCATCTATGACAAGCTCACGGCTTTCTTGACTGCTACACAAGCACAGTTGGCACAACAAGCTGAAGCACAACAACCAGCTGAACCCACACAAGGAGAATGACAATGTTGAAACATATAGGACGACACGGTGACCGCAAGGTTGCAATCATATTTAGAGAACTGCCCGGCGAAGAACACATGTGCTTGGTAATCTATCCTGAGACATTGCCCACTCACTTTCATAACACCATTATGAACATTTTGGAATCAGCGCCCGGACAGGCCTCACCCAACTTGGCTGATGTGTTGCATCGTAACCTGTTGCCCGATGGCAGAGTTATCTTACAAGCCTTGCACAACGAAGGCATGCTGAAGAAAATTCAAACCAACCAGGTGATTGTCACTCCCACAGCACAGAGCAATGTCAAACTGGACGAACTCAATCGCATTGTGAAAGAAATGGAATCAGGTGCTGATGCTCTCAAACGCATGCAACAACTTGATGCCAGCGCCGGCATTGTTGATCCTGCTACCAAACGCAAAGCAGAAAAAGCATTCAAAGAAGGTCGCATGAGTGATGCAGAAGCCTTGGTTGCTCCACTCACAGCACCTGCTGATGGCGCATTAGATGACCAATCACTTGCGGCCAACATGCTGGCCCAGGCCAAACGCATGGAAGCTGATGCCAAGGGCCTGGTTGCCGAAGCAGCCAGAATGAAAAAAGAAGCACAGAAGATGTTTCCTGCTGTGAACATGAAGTCTGCTAAAACTGTACCTGTGGACACTGCCGTTGAACCCGCTGCCGCTAAAACACGCAGTCGCAAGAAGGCAGCGGCTGATGCAGTTCAGTGATGAGTTCTTGGAACGCTGGGAACACATCATTGACGATGTAGACATCACAGATGTTCCACTTGAGTGTATCAAAAAAGTCATAGTCAAGTTACATGGTAAGCGACAACGAACTATTAATCTTGACTTGCTACGACGTCAGGGACTTGACATAGAAGAAATTGAAACTGTGATGACAAGAACCTTGACTGACCTCGGTGAAGAAGTACGCGATGTTGATTTTATTCTTGATGTTGGTGCTATCGCTACTATTGTACAACCCGAAACAGACAAACTATTAAAAGACTTATGAATGTTCGTTTACTCAGCTATAGTCAACCTACCGAAGAATTTGCAACTCAAGGCATTGGCGATGCACAAGAACTTATTGCGTACTGCGCCCGTGTGTCCAATCCCTCCAACCAATTCAACACAGACACTAGCGAAAAACTTATCCGGTATCTTGTTCGACACCAGCACTGGAGCCCCCTTGAAATGGTCAGTGCTTGCATGGAAATTACAACAACAAGAGATATTGCGCGGCAAATCCTCAGACACAGAAGCTTCAGCTTCCAAGAGTTTTCGCAACGTTATGCTGACCCAACAAAGGATCTTGAATTCGTACTACGCGAAGCCAGACTCCAAGACACCAAGAACAGACAGAACAGCATAGAAGTTATAGCCGACAATCCTGACGCACGTAATTTGATCTCAGATTGGGAACGTGCTCAGACTCGTGTTAAACTTGCTGCCTTGGAAGCCTACAACTGGGCTATAGAAAATGGCATTGCTAAGGAACAGGCTCGTGCTGTGTTGCCCGAGGGCATGATGAGCAGTCGCTTGTACATGAATGGCACACTACGTAGTTGGATTCACTTTATTGAATTGCGCAGTGCAAATGGCACACAAAAAGAGCACCAAGAAGTTGCTAGAGCCTGTGCAGAAGCCATTGCTGCTATTTTTCCAATGGCATCGACATTAGCAGAGTAATCTGTTACAATGTTGCATGTCAACAACACGCAATCAATACTCTGAATACAAACAATACCAAGACCCAGAATACAAAATCGTCGATGACCAGGTAGTGCGTTTTAGTGACGTCTGTGTGTATGAGTTCACCATGGGCGATGTTGAAGATCCAGACTTGTATGCGGCACAGCCAATTTGGGAATGGCAAGAAAGTGAAGCAGGCCAGTTTGTGATGGCTCATGCTGTGGAATCACCTTATTGGATACGTCAAGCAGATCACAGCAGTTACGGTCATCGATATCGAATCATGGCCCGACTTAGTGAACCCAATCAAACATTTTTTAGGTTGAAATTCAAATGAAAACTTTGATCACAGGCGGGTGCAGTTTTAGCGAATGTAAGAGTCCATGGGCTAAAACTTGGCCTAAACACCTTGCCATTACACTGCCTGACTATGAACATATCAGCACAGCAATGGGCAGTCAGGGAAATGGCTTGATCAGTCGCAGAGTGATATATCAAGTCACAGAGACATTGAAACACACTGCCGTTGAAGACATATTGGTGGGCATCATGTGGTCGGGTCCCGATAGACATGATTTCTACGTTCAACGAGTACCTGAAGTGTTAAAAGAAGATGGGTGGATGGAAAATCCCATAAAATTTATAAAAGATAGCCCGGGTGCTTGGGCCATTGCGAATAATGGGTGGAAAATGCATCATGCCAAACTATACTATACAGAGTTTCACACTCGGACCGGGTCATTGATTTATACACTTGAACATATACTACGTACTCAGTGGTTTTTAAAACAACACGGAATTAAATATTTTATGACTACGTATACTGGAGAGGTTATACCCGACTATGTAAAAACTTTTGCCGACACTGCTCATCTTTATAACGAAATTGATTTTACAAATTTTTTGCCAGTTATTGGAGAATACGAATGGTGTAGAGATCATTCTGGCTTGGAATTCCCAGTACCTAATGACTACCATCCCAGCAACCCACAACACAAATTGTTTGTTGAACAAGTGATTGTACCATTTATAAAAGAAAGAAATCTAGTATGACATTTTTAGTAACAGGCGGCCTTGGCCTTATTGGTCACAACATAGTACAACGTCTACAAGCACGTGGTGAGAAAACCATGATCATGGATACCAAGACCACTTATGGTATCATTCCACAAGCAGAAATAAACTACTTGATGGCCGAACGCTTGGCCAAGATCAACAATCATCCTGTGTACAACACAGACATCACAAACACAGACGCTGTGGACTATGTGATTGGTAAAGAACAGCCAAAAGTTATTATCCACTGTGCCAGTTTTCCCCGACAGAAAGTGGTCAATGCCAACCCTGCTCATGGCGCAGATGTCATGATGCGTGGCCTGATCAACTTGCTTGAGAGTGCCAAAAAACACCGGATTGAACGATTTGTGTACATCAGTAGCAGTATGGTGTACGGAGACTTTGAAGACCAAGTGCTGGAAGATGACGAATGCCGTCCGCAAGGACAGTATGGAATAATGAAACTATGTGGAGAAGACCTTGTCAAAGATTATAGTCGCCGTTGTGGCTTTGAGTATGTTATTATCCGTCCCAGTGCTGTTTATGGGCCACTTGATGTTGAAGACCGAGTCGTTGCCAAATTCATGCTCACAGCAATGCGCGGCGGAGTGCTCCGAGTTAATGGAGCAAATGAAACCTTAGACTTTACCTATGTGGATGATGCTGCCGATGGCATTGTTGCTGCCGCCACACGCATCATGTGCCGCAACATGACATTCAACATTACCAAGTCACATTCAGTGAGTCTGTTGGAAGCAGCAGAAATGATTGTGAAGATTGTGGGCAAAGGCACTATTGAAGTGCGTGACAAGGACGCAGACTTTCCCAGCCGTGGCGCATTAAACATTGATCGAGCTAGAACCATCTTGAGTTTTGATCCCAAAGTAGACGTAGAACAAGGATTCCAAAAGTATTATGAGTGGCTTACAAATAGCGTTTACTGGGCTGGCAAATGATCAATTCGAACTTTGGATTTACACCACTTCGAGAAGTATGGCTTGGTGACTGCTATCCAGAGTCGTATTACGATCATTTGCCCAACGAGATTGCTGACCCATTTAGACAAATAACTGCGTGGACTCAAGAAGACACCAGGCGGCTACAGACATTTTTAGAATCAAGAGGAATTGTAGTAAGACGACCTGTGTTTACAAGCATTGATAATCATATCAATGATAATGGTACATTGTCCAAGCCTCCAGTAACACCAAGAGATGATTACTTGGTGTTAGACAAAACTCTATATAGTTTACATAATAATTTAAAAATTGATCCATGGTATCATTGGTTAGAGTATTATCAACAACAGGGGTTAGATGTATTGACACCCAAAGATCAACCTATAAATTGTGTACACCCACCAGCACTGGTGAGACTAGGTAAAGATATAATTATAGATATTGAGAGTCACAAACATGTTTGGGGGTTTGTTTGTGAGTGTCTAGTTAATCAACTTGGGCGTAAATATAGAGTTAACATATCCAACACCGACGGACACAGTGATGGTGTTTTCTGCCCGGTGTCGCCTGGTCTGATTGTATCAACCCATTATAAAACTGACTATAGTCAAAGTTTTCCAGGATGGGAAGTATTTAAAATTCCTAATAATTTACATAATTTTCGACATACAAAAAAATGGACGGCCAATGACTTATCAATAGACGGAAATAAAGCATTTGACCAACATTTACAAACAGTAGCACAAAATTGGATAGGTAACTTTAGAGAAACAGTATTTGAAGTTAATATGTTAGTGCTTGATGAAAAGAATGTTGTTGCTATGAAAGATTATCCTCCTTTGACTCAATGGCTAGACAAACGTGGTATTACCGTTCACTTTTTTGATCTACGAACTAGAAGTTTCTGGGACGGAGGTTGGCATTGCTTTACGCTAGACGTACACCGAGAAGATACACCTAAAGATTTATTCCCCAACAGAGGAGAGAATGGTGTATTTTGGAGAATAAATTGAATGGCTTAACAGTTCCGTTTATTGGAATCCGACGACAGTATAACAATCTCCGCACCGAGGTCTTGGACGCAACAGATACTGTGTTGCGTTCAGGTCAACTCATGAGTGGTAACTATACCTATGAATTTGAAGATTGGCTGGCTCGTCGCAACCACCAACCCTACGCTGTGACCTGCCACTCTGGCACACAGGCCTTGGAAATCATTGCTGAGTGGCACATGCTGCAAGCAGGTCGACCTGACACACCTACAGTGGCTGTACCTACCTTGACGTATCCAGCCACCCTCAACGCATTTGTTCGAGCAGGGTGGAACCTGCACATTGTGGACACCGATCAATATGGCATCATGGACATGACCAAACTTGCGCACAGCACAGATATACAAGCTATTTGTGCTGTGGGGTTGTATGGTCAAGCACTTAACGAAATGAAACAAAGTGTGTGGTCATTAACTCATCCCATTATAGAAGATGGTGCACAACATTGGCTCAGCAACAAATGTCAACGTGCGGGCGATTGCGCCATCAGTTTTGACCCCACAAAAAATCTAGCCAACTATGGCAATGGTGGTGCCATAGTCACTGCCAGTCGCAACTTGATGGAGTTTGCTCGGAACTGGGTCAGCAATGGCAAGCGTACCAATCATGCTGAGACAGGCACCAACAGCAGAATGAGTGAGATTGACTGTGCGCAGATGTTGGTAAAAACTCGCTACATTGATCAGTGGCAACAACGCAGACGCACCATTGCTTATCACTGGGTGGAAATGTTAAAAAAACATCCAGATGTCACTTGTTTAATTGATGATTCAAACTTTGAAACACATTGCTTTCACAAGTTTGTGATCCATGCGGACAATCGAGACATCTTACAACGCAATCTTGCCTTGCGTGGTGTTGAAACCCGAGTACACTATGCAACACCCATGCATGAATTGCCAGCATATCAACACTATCCGTGTCCGGATTTGCTAAGTGCTGGCAGCAGTCTGGCACGTAGATGCCTTTCACTTCCTATCTATCCTGAACTGACAGACTTGGAAGTTGAGTATGTTATTGATTCGTTAATAGATTCCGTTTGACAAACGCATACGTGGCCAACCACTCCCACTCATAACTCTTTTTCAGCGCCGCAAAGTCGCCCGCAACTGAGTCATAGTACTCCACACCATCTTCTGCACCTTTGCGACTCCATTGCCCTTCTGTGGTATCAACCAGGAGCCATTGCTGTAAACGATATTCGTTTTCTACATCCGGCGGACCACTCATGAGCTTGAGCACTTCACGGAATGCAGTACGCCAGCACATCCAGTCTGAATCATGATACATGGCTGTGCCCGACACAATGGGCACAACTTCATGTGGTTGGTCCAAGGTAAAGTCTAATCCTTGCCCAGTATTCTCCAACACCAGCTGCTTGTTGTAAGCAATCATGGCTTGGTGCCCATATACCAATCCGTTCACAGGATTGTGTGCATGAAAAATATAGTGTTTGGGCTGTTGCATGCGATCAGGTTGCCAGGACCAGTCAAAATCTCTAGTGACTTCTAGTTTGGCAAACACAGCAAAAAACCAAGGCGTAGTGCTTTGTCTGGCAGCCGCTTGATATGCTGCCACACGGCCATTCACGCCCGACACATGATGCATGAGATTTTTATGATTTGCGTCGTGGGCTGTGTATTCCAAATGTTCAAAGTAAATGTCGGCATTTATTTCACCATTGCTGATGAACACAATGTCCAGCAGGGGATCTTTCAGCAGGCGTTGTGTACGGTCTATATGAGCGTAGTCATACAACTGTGTTTTGATATAAGGCACAGCGGTACGTGGCACTACAACTGTGCCAGCACCGTCACTGATGGGCACAATGGCTTTGGTTTGTTCACGCCACAGTGGCACAGTCACAAGATCGCCGGGCACGTAATCGTAGTTGGTAAAGGTGGCCAAGGGTCCTGTCCACTCTATGTTCTTTACAGCGTCAACTTGACTGTCACCGCTATGCACAATCACAGGCATGGCATTGCGTGGCACACTGACGTCAACAAAGTTTATGTCATACCATTCCAGCAGTTCTTTCTTTTCTGCTCTCACAGCAAAGGTAGGCACATGCATGAAGAATGTATCACCAAACTTTTGATCGTTAGATCGGAACACATGCAACATTGTGGCCTGCCATTGCTCAGGATGCCACGAAAAATCAAAGCCAGTGTAATCACAAATACTTGAGCATACCCACACAAACTCATGTTCGGTACCTATGCTCTTGGCAATGCGTATCAAGGTATCTCTGTAGTTGTCAAAGTAACGCACAGTGCGTGTGGTACCAGATATTTGCCCTGCTGACCCACACATGTGATCTATTTCATATACGGCAGTGGCCACTCTGTTGGTTGTGGCACGTATCTGATCCACATATTTTACTTCTGTTGCACCAGGCACAGTGTAAACTGGGCCACCAGTGCGTTGATGCTGTGTGCCGAACTGATATCGGTAGGGTGGATCAAAAGGATTTGGGTGCCATGACTGATCTACAGGTTCAACTCCTGCAGGCACAGTCCAGCACTTTTTGGTAGGCCTTGCTACTGCATACTGGGCGGTTTCCATTTTGATTGTGTCAGCGCCCGAATTATACACAGGTCCGCCTGCTGTCTGCCATTGTGTGGGAAAGTGATGCCGATAGTGATCGCTGGGCAAAGGATGCCATGAAAAGTCAAAACTGTCTGTGTCTATGTTTGAGGGTATGTGCCAACCATCACGGCTGCTGAGTCTTGTTATGACACGATCTGTGTGATAGTTTGTGTGTTCATAGCCTGCACATGGCACAAGGTATGTGCCCGAATCTGACTGCCATTGACTGGCCCAGGCATGCCGTTGATCTGCTTGCCAGGGTAGGGGTTCAAAAAGCCAGTCCCAGTCTGTGTAATCCGCTAAGTAATGGACAATCCAGAAAAATCGTGTGCGGCTCAACTTCTGTGCATGCTGGACGGAATCCACCGATCGCTCGTGTGGGAACAAATTTGGCTTACGCCCATCACTAAAATAAAATACGTCAAACATGCTTAGAATAGATGAGATTTATGATAACACAATCTGGCCTTGGATCAAACGTCATCACCCTGGTGTGAGATTATGGTGGTGTGAACCTTTTGGTAGAACAGATCCTGACAGTCTAGTTAATTATGGCAGCGATGATCTAGTTGAACACAATTATACACTATTATGGGATCAAGAGCCTATTCATTTGAACGTACACATGCCTACGTTTGAAGAAGTTGTAGTGAAAAATCAAAGTTTACACAATGTGATAGATCGTCGCAATCAATTGAATCAGATGGCTTTAGATTCTGGCTACAGCAAATCCTTAAAGACCAATCGAACAGTCGGCGCAATTATTACCAGTGAACGTGACAGTGACACTGTAGATACAGTGTGTAAAAAATTTGGTTGGCAACATTACTATTATTTTTTTCACGGTTGGGCAGCACTGGATTGGTATCGCGGATATGACAAGACTTTTTTAATTACTCCGCCCAAACAACGACAAATCACTCGTACTTTTTTAGCACCCAATCGCATTGTGGCCGGAGAGCGCAAGCATAGATTGGAAATGCTGTACTGGATTTTTAAATTAGGCATGCACAACAATCACGTGTCATGCCCTGCTGTGTGCCCTGCAGAAAACATTGCCATACTAGATGCTGTACAACCTCTTAAAAACAAGTATCCTGACATTGAAACAGTGTTTGCCCAACAATCATTGCCACGAAACTTTGAGGGTGAAACCGATCATCCCATGCATTCATGTTGGCTCAGTTTGTTTGACCAATCTGCTGAGAGTCTGTTATACTTGGTTACCGAAACTGTGGCCACAGGACGCAGACACCACTTGACTGAAAAGACATTCAAACCCATTGCCCTGGGTATGCCGTTTGTGATTGTGGGCACACAAGGCAGTTTGCGGTATCTGCGCAGTTATGGATTCCAAACGTTTGGTGACTTGTGGGACGAAAGTTATGATGATGAACCAGATGATTCAAAGCGTATAGAAAAGATTGCGCACACGCTGAAACTGTTGGATGAGTTGGGAGAATATCGTCAAGCCATATTTGACAGCGCATGGGACATTGTCAAACACAACTGGAATCACTTTTACGGCGGCGGGTTTGAACAAATATTATGGCAAGAACTTCAGGGCATGTTAAATGACATTGAATTTGATAGCGGACCGAATAGTCGGGGGTAAGATATATCCTGCACTGGCTCAAACGCAAAGCCGTGACTTTGATCAGCATTATCCTTATACTGTGCCTTTGCGACTGCAAGAATATTGTGTTGCTCATGGGGTCGAACTAAACATCACGGACATCAATTCTGAATGGCCGTCTGATGCATTGTATCCTGTGGGATTGGGGTTCTTCGACTTCGGCATTGATTACTTTGAACTCTTGCCTGAACGCATACGTGCCGGATTGTTTTTTGATGATGTGCGTGTGTTATTTTACTACCACGAAGGCGATGACCCGTCCCATATCAAATCTAGATTAGACGAATTATGCACCAAACATAATTTGCGCAACAACTGTTACAAATTTGTTAGTGGCAATACTGCTGCCAAAGAATTATCAAACTTTGTGTACTTTGCAGACTTTGAACTCTGGTACTATCAACGCAATCGTGCTAGTCCTGCATTAAGGATACATCATAACCCAAGAGAGCGTGACTTTACTGTGCTCAACAGACTGCACAAGAGTTGGCGTGCCATGGCCATGGCAGATTTGCGACACAACGGAATACTAGATAACTCGTATTGGAGTTACTGCGAGACTGGAGAATTTGTAGATGCAGAGTGTGCTATTGAAATTGATTCTATTGCTAGACTGCGCACACGCACAGAAGAGTTTTTACAACATGCACCTTACATCAGTGATGAACTGGATTTTGATCAACGCAACAATCACAGCACACTGATATCCAAATATCATATCAACAGTTATTGCAACATTGTGATGGAAACACACTTTGACATTGGTACTAGTGGAACATTTTTAACTGAAAAAACGTTCAAACCCATCAAACATGGACAAATGTTTTTTATTGCAGGCCCTGCGGGCAGTCTACAGGTATTGCGTGATCTGGGATATCGTGTGTTTGACTCAGTGTTGGACAACAGTTATGACTTGGAGCTCAATGCTACACAACGTTGGCAGGCATTGACTCGATCTATATTTTTTACTCAGCCAGATTTACCACAACTGTTTGAATTGTGTCGTGCGGACATTGAACACAACCAGCAGTTATTTCAAGCCAGCAAGACCGACCGTTTAAATACCCTAATCAAGGAAATCAATGAATCCCATTAACTCATACACAAGTTGGCAACCACTGGAAGAAGTCATTGTGGGCCGTGCATACACACCAGACTATTTTGACTTTATTGAAAACGCACAAGTGCGCAATCAACTACAGCAGATTCTTGCTGAAACAGAAGAAGACCTTGCCAACTTGCAAAAGACCATTGAGACTTATGGTGCTCGGGTGCGTAGACCTGACTTGCCCGACAAACACAATTTTCAGCGTGATCAAATGAAGGGCAGTGGTGCGCCACTGCCGCCACTGACCCCACGAGACTGGCAGATAACACTGGGTGACAAATTGTTGCGTGTGCTGGCCATGCCGGAACTTGATGATTTATGCACAGAATATTCACAATCTGGTGGCACAGTAATCAATCCACATGGTCCCACAGGCTGGGATGAGAACTGCATCTTAAACGGTGCTTCGGCAAGTTGTATTGTGCGTGTGGGCCGTGATGTATTTTTTGACAATTCAGACTTCTTGCGTCCGGATCAAACTCGTTGGATTGTGGACAATGTGTTAGGTCCTGAATATAGAATACACGAAGCCATCACAGACGGACACGGTGATGCTGTGTTTGCTATTCTCAAGCCAGGCGTTCTGTTGTCAAGCAAACACGATGTAAACTTGAACTTGGCAGGGGACTTTCCTGGTTGGGATGTTTGCAAGATATGGGATAGTTCAATATGGGCTGCCATGGAAGTTGGCAAGTTCAAGTATGAACAATCACCAGGTGCTTGGTATGTGCAAGGACAAACTCCCACACCCGAGTTCACAGACTTTGTGAACACTTATTTGACCAAGTGGACTGGTTTTGTTGCTGAGACTGTGTTTGATGTCAACTGCCTGGTGTTGGACGAGTCGCATGTGATCTTCAGTGCCTACAATCGAGAAGTGTTTGACTACTGCCGTCGGCATCGTATAGAACCCATCATTAGTGAACTGCGACACAGTTACTTCTGGGATGGTGGTATCAGTTGTTGCACCCAAGACATCCGACGCCAGGGCGGATTAGAAACTTACCTTTGACCGTCTAGTATTTTTCTAATGTGGCGCTGGTTACGGATCTCTCTGTAGATCTTGAACACCCCCACAGGTCCACGGTTGGCAAAGAACCAAGGCAATATGCCATGTATGTAACTTTTGACAGCAATGGCTATCAGCCTATTGCTTTGTCGAAAGCTGTGTGCCAGATGAGTCCAGTAGCCCATTTGCGAATCTTTTAGATGTTGTTTTGCTGATTTCATGACAAGACTTTTACACCATACTGTGTTTCAAAACGATCAGCGTCTGCACGATCGTTGACCATGGGTTCACCGCGTATGTTGAGACTGGTGTTGAGCAACATGGGACAACCTGTTCGAGCATACCATGCTTCCAACAACTGTCTTATTCCTGATCCATCTTTCGCCACCGTTTGTACTCTACTGGTGCCATCAACATGACATATAGCAGGGTAAACATCAGGTTGGCGGCAACCAGCGACTGACTGCATATAACTGTGAGTATGCCAGCCAGGCTGCATGTAAAAATAGTCATCAGCCATCTCAGCCAGTATGACAGGGGCGAAGGGTCTAAACTTTTGTCTGCGTTTGATTTCATTTACTCGGTCTTTGATTTCTGCGCCACGCGGGTCGGCGAGTAGGCTTCGGTTACCCAGTGCTCTGGGACCAAATTCAGCTTTGCCAGAGGCCACTCCAACAATGCCAGTACCAAGTAAAGTACTGACAATACGATCAACAGGATAAGTGCCAGCGATATCGTGACCAAGGTACGCATTGTGCCAATGCAAACGTTTACCATACGCAAGGGCAGCGGCTCCGAGACTTGACCCTGCGTCTCCAGGGTTGGGCATGATCCAGATGTTTTCAAAATATTTTCCTAGTTGTCTATTGGCCACGCAGTTGAGTGCAACACCACCTTGATACACAAGATTTGTTGACCATCCAAAGTCTCTGGCCCTACGCATGACATTGCCTATCAAACGTGTTAACAATCGTTGAGCACTGGCAGCAATGTCCGCATCGTCTAGACCACCCATGAATGTGTCGTTGACTCCGGCGTGTAAGTTTTGACCAAACTCTATTTCGTATGGGTCACGAATCAACACTGCTTCCATCACATGATTGTAATGATCACTACCATACGCAGCCATGCCCATGGTAATGTATTCTTCATCTAGTGGGTGTAGGCCCACACGCTTAGTAATTGCACTATAAAAGAGACCCAGGCTGTGAGGGTATCGTTGTGCCCACAGTCGCCGGTACTGTGCTCGTCCTTGCTTGTCATACTCTGCTCCCCAGATTGTGATTGTGTCCCACTCACCTATAGCATCTATTACCACCACAGTGGCGCGATCATATGGACTTGTTTGAAAGCCACCAGCTGCATGGCTGAGATGATGATTGTAACTAACAATCTTGTCAGGTTCAATCCAGTCAGTTACACCTTTTAAAACTTGTCGAACAGTTAGTTTATTCCACTGTATACCTTCGCCACTGTAGAGTCTGCGTAGTTGTTTGGCCCAGGGACGTTCATAATATGCGACTACGTCTGGAGCATACTCTAACACATCGTCTAGCAGGCCATTGCATAGTTCGGCATCGTTTTTGCGTTTGCTGTAGCGTTCTGCATGGCCAGCAAACAATATATCGCCCTGAGTGTTTACAACAGAGGCAGCGGCATCATGATAGCCGGCACTGATACCTAATATATTCATTTGTAGATAAACGGATCTCGTTTGCGAAGTTCTTTTAATTTTTTACGATAACGAATTTCCAGTGTGATTCTTGCCCAAAGTCTGCGTATCCAATTCATCCCAATCTCCTTATTTGCTGTTCAGCATAGTCTGCATCGCTCCAACGATATTCATATGTAGCCTCAGCATCACTGGTCCGTATTTTATACACATCAAGACCAGCGGCAATCTGTTGCCAAACTTGATTGTAATCCAGTGTGCCAAAACTCTTTGTCAAATTAACCTGTGCTACTTTTGGATGTCCAATGGTAAGACTCCGGTCTTCGGGATCAAACCCGTTGTTGGTCAACCATGCACGAAAGTCTGCTAGTTTTTTAATTTGCCAATGATATGCACCGGGATCTCTAGCCCACTCTATGTCAAAGTCTCCAGCGGCTTCAGTTTGATTACGTAGGCTGGTGGTTATTAACTCATCTACACTGCGGCCTTCATCATTGAACACTTCCCAGTGTGCTTTGCTCACTGCTTTGTTGACTCCTACATAAACTCCGCCCATGTTTCTGTTGAGTGTGTCTATGCCAAACAGTTCATAATCTTCTGTGTCTAACGCAAATCGCGGTGCATCGAGCCAGCACATGAGTTGACTGGGTCTACGCCATTCGGGCGCTTGTACAACTTTGCGCATGCTCAACACAAGACTTTCGTATTCATGACACAGCAAATTGAGTTGACGTATGTGCCAGCGTGTGGCAGCATCTGCACGTTGCCAATAGGAGCTCATGTGTCCCGAATGCCCTTGTAGATCTTCAAAGTACCGATGCAACCGATTCATGCGCTCATGATCCACATCCAAATTGTCTTGTATTGTGCTTTCTACTGTGAAATGATCGTCAATGGTGTAACCTATATTGGCTGAGTTGATGTGTTGAATACTGTGGTTGATTTGATCTATTATGTACTCAGCTGTACGTTCGCTTTCGGTCCAACCCAACCAGCAATAATTCTTTTCTAGGTGTAAATCACTACGCAAGATGTTGTTCAATGCCGCCAGCCATTTGCGACTGAGGCTGTTGTCTATGACATCTATATACAGCGTTAGATTATCTGCGCCACGCAGATCTATTTCAATTCTATCAAGCAATGTTGTTCCACCATTCTAGCACCGCGGGACGATCAGCAAGTATTTGTTCCATTGTGATTGACTGTGTGCGTATGCTTTCTAATTGTAACACACGAGCCCGACCTTTTGCAAGGCCTTTTGCATACTGATTGGGCCATTGTTCTTCAAAAGTAGGGCGTGTCTTTAACTGCACAAGGATATCTCGCAATGCACCGTCTACTTGGAGCACTAGTTCATCTATCCAAGGGTCTAATAGATGTCTAGGCAAGGCCAATGGGCTCATCACAATGTCTGGCGTGAATGAGAATATTACTTTAGCAAGGACTTCGACTCCGAATTCGTGGGCAAGTTGTCTAATGCGTGTAACTTCGAACATTCCGGGCAGAGTGAGCGTAAAGTCAATTCGTACTTGACGTCTGTTACGTTGGATCGCAACTGCCGCACCAAAATTGTCAAGCCATTGATCATAGTCAAGGCCTGTTCTAATGTATTCGCCAATCGCGCCTGTACCGTCGAGGCTTGCGCATATCTGCCAATCACGCAGCCCACTGAGAATATCGCGATATAAGTTAATACCTCGATAATCCACTCTGGATAAATTTGTATTGTATCTAGCATATACTCTTGGTCCATCCCCTAATTCAACTATGCGGCGCATGTAACGCCAATGTTGTTCGTACATCAAGGGCTCGCCACCTACCCAGTATACTTCTTCAACACGATGCTGTTCCACTGCCTCGGCAAACTCCGCCTCAATTTGACTGTCTTGAAATGCACTTATGTTTCGACGCACTTCAGGCCTCATCCAGGCATTTTTGGGATTAGACCAGTCAACCATGTTGTGCTGCTTTTGTTCTGTTTCCCATGCACTACTCAACATGTCACCGCAGGTACGACATTTGAAATTGCACAAGTTTGAAAATCTATAATCCCAACTCACAGGTTGCATTGTGGTGCGACCTGCTGTGTCGGTGGTTTCCCAGATGTCAGGATACTTATGTTTGAACAACTGCCAAAAATATGTGCGGTAAACGTCAGTGTTTAACAGTTTGTCATTGCATACTTCGCACTCGGGTAGCGTTTCGCCGGCCATCATTCTACTGCGCACACTCATCATGTGTGGCGAGTTCCAGTGTTGTTCTAGTGTGATGGGACGGTATTCACCAGAGCCTGCGGCTGTGTCTATATACTGCTCAAAGTTTTGTGCAGGTTCTCGTGACGCACAACACATGCGCCGTTCTGTTTGTGGACTCAAGTAAGTATGCACCCAAGGTGCCATGCATAGACTCATGGTGCCTCAACAAAGTTTAAAATTTGTGTTAGTATATCATCACAAAACAATTTTTCTACTAGGCTGCGATTAAAAAATGTATTGTGATTGTGTTGAAGTTTTTGCTGTGTTAATGAATCTTGAAACAGCATTGAATTTTTTTCTAGTTGTTTTGTTAGATCAAACACAATATCACACACTTGCATCAACCTCTGAGTATTGTCTTGTTCAAAATCATAACTTTCATCAATTATATGACTAAACGTTTCGAACCCTTGATCACGAACATGAGCCAATGTACCTGCTGAGCCAACCACTACAAATGGGTGATAATATGCTATTGGTTTGTAAGTTTTTTCCGTAACAAAAGTTGGCGTTTGCATTAATGTTTCAGCTACTACGCTAAAATACGTAGAGTCATACCAAGCAGGATCAAAATGGCGTTGCCAATTTGGATTGGTCTCTGCAATGTCAGATGCTAGTGTTTTTCCTCTATCAACATAACTGTAAACACTTTGATCTAAAATTGAATTTAGATTTCTGTATACACGATCTCTGTGAGTCTTTCTCATTCGCATCAACAACAAAAACTTCTTTGACTTTTGCCCGGTAGGAACATATTGATCAAAATTTAAATAATGCCACCATAAACTTTCATTTATTCTAAAAAAATTTTTAGATCTCAAGGTTAACACGTTATTATCTATGATACTATCAATTGGGAGTTCCCACAAATCTTCAAGAATCACTTTGAACCCTTGTGCCTGATATTGTGTTATTTTTTCTTGCCAGCCATCAATATATGGACGTATTATTACTATGCTATTTTTAGAGCTATGTCCAGTCGGTTGATCATCTAACCAGACTAAATCAAAATAGGGATTTAGAGATGATTGCCAATACAGTTGATAAAATGTCGGTTGGGCATCTTTCCAAGACAACAATTTGAGTTTGTTCATAAAGCAATTGAAGCCGCAAGTTCTGACTCAATCCAGCGGTAAGTTTTTTCTAGTCCAGATTCAAGATTGTCTGGTGGTGCCCAGTTCAATACTTGACGGATAAGTGTGTTGTCGCTAGTGCGTCCCATCACACCCATGGGCCCAGGTATGTTGCTAATAGACACCGGCTTGCGGACTATGTTACTGATTAACTGTACCAGATTATTAATAGATATCATTCTGTTAGAACCTATGTTGATAGGTTGGGAATAATCGCTGGCCATGAGTCGGTGTATACCTTCAATACAATCATCAATGTACATGAAACTGCGTGTTTGTGTGCCTGGGCCCCAGACTTCTACTGTGCCTTGACTCTCAGCCACTTTGCGACACAAGGCAGCAGGTGCTTTTTCTCTACCGCCCTGCCAAGTACTTTCGGGACCAAACACATTGTGCAGTCTAGCTATGCGTACATCTATACCGTAGTTTCTGGCAAATGCTTGATACAGTCGCTCACTGAATAATTTTTCCCAACCATATTCACTGTCAGGGTCAGCAGGATATGCACTGGCTTCTGCGGTCAACGGATCATTGGCATCCAGTTGATTGTGTTCTGGGTAGACGCAAGCACTACTACTGTAAAAGATCTTGGGAGTCTTTTTAAATGCAATCTCGTGCAGGATATTTAAATTGATTAGGGCACTGTTGTGCATGATGTCTGCGTCATTGTTACCTACAAACACAAATCCAGCGCCGCCCATGTCTGCAGCCAATTGATATATTTCATCCATGTTGGGCGTAATCAACTTGGTGACTTGTTGTTGATTGCGTAAATCAACTTGATAGAACTCATCTGCCGCAGTTGTACTAAACTCCGGTAGTTTGAGGTCAGCACCGATCACATAGTGCCCTTGTGCTTTTAGACTGCGCACAAGATGGCTGCCTATAAACCCACCTGCACCACACACTAATACCTGTTTCATAATATCTTTTCAATTCCTGTTACAATAAATCAGTTTACGTTTTAACATAATCTATTAGAGAGGCCAATTCGGGAGCCACATCACACATGTTTTGATTGCGCTTGCGATCTAGGTCTGCAATCTTCATACGCAACATGAAACCATCTGTTGACGCACCAGTGTTCATAAAGTCCACAATACGATCAAACTCCTCACGGTATTGTGGTGGTACATCTGCTGAGCGTAGATGTTTGGTAATCGCAGCCTTGGCTGTGTCAGGCAGTGTGGCAATACTAAAATACCATGCATCGTGCATCATGTTCCAATACACAAAATTAAAACTTTCTTTATTTTGATCAATCCATTGGGCCACTTGATCTAGGTAACGCACATTGAACACGTTCACTGTGGTGCAAATTTGAAGCACTATGTTTTTGTGGCATTCTTTGAGATCTCTAAAACGATCTAGATTTGCGCAGACTTCCTGCCAATTGGCATTGCTACGTTGATATTCAAATCGGCTACCAATGTCATCAATACTGAATGCAATTTCTACAGTTTTAAAGTGCCGCCAAATTGCTTCGCCTCTGGCAGGATATTGTGTGCCATTGGTGTTGTAGTGTATTTCAACCTGGTGTGCAATACCACGATCAACCATGCCTTGCAACATGTCAAAGTGCTCGTCAATCATGAACGGCTCGCCACCTGTGAATTCAATGTAGTGAATGTCTGTCAACACACTGTCAATCTGTTGCCAGAACTGAGCGTTCTCTCTGGGCCAGGCGCCAGCACGTAACATTTGGTATGCATGACTTGACTTTTGTTGTTCGCGTGGTAGTTGATTGATTTCTTCTGTGGCAAACTGACTGCTGGACCATGAGCCACATATACGGCATTTCAAGTTGCAAATGTTGCCCAGCTTCAAGTCCAAAAACATCAAGGGTTTGGCATCCGCTGTCCATTCAGTGTCTGCAATACTATGCTTGAGTCTATCCAAGGTATGCATACGTTTACTAGTGCGACCGCCACGTTCTTCATTCCAGCACTTGCGACAAGTTTGTGGACGTTCTCCTGCAAGAAACTGTTCACGTAGTCGGCGCATGTGGCCACTGTTTTGTATATCAGCAAAGTCAGCAGTACTCAATTCAAACTTGTTGCCCTCATTGTCTAGGATTTCATCATCGGCTAGACAGCAAGGACGCACAGTACCTATTGGTGAGGCTTCGATGCTGACCCAAGGCAGTACACAGAATTTGTCATGTGGTATGTTCATTTGAGTGCTGCCAATTCTGGAATTACTTCCATGATATTTTCTTTTCTGATCTCATCAAGTTCATGTGTTTTGCGCCAAAATGTGTCTATTAGATGAGTGTTGTCTGTGGCCATCATGAAAGTAATGGCCGATTCAAATCCTTGTGTGGCACGGCCCAATGGATCCTGATCTTGCAACCACATGATATGATTCAAGTATCTTGTACTTAATTCTTCTTTGTATTCTGCAGGTGCAATGTCAATTCTATAATACAATGGATCTTGCAAGATATTTACATTTAGATCTTGTGCTCGAATCAACCCACGTTCTGTCCAGTTGCGGTGAAAGTCTGGCAGGTGCCATGCATTCATAATGCTTAATGTGGGACTGATATAAAAGTCTACTTCGGGACATATACGCAACATGTCTCTGCGATTCTGTTCTACCACTGCCCAGTCTGTGCCTTTGCGAATGTATTCGCCTCGTGTGCCCGAGTCGTCCAGGCTTGCACCTACTGCTACACTATCAAATTGTTTCCAGTACTCAAACACACTTTTGCCTTTGAGTTCAGTGTGTGTGAAGTTTGTGTTGTAGATCAATCGTACATCAAAGCGTTTTCTTCGAACCAACTCCTCTAAGATGCGGTAATGTTCTTCCATCAGCAATGGCTCGCCGCCAGCAAAGTAAATCTGCTCTACATAATCCAGGTGTGTTTCTAACTGTTGCCACATGTCAGTTTCAGTACGTCCTGCATAATTCAATACTGAGTTCTGCTCTTTCCATTTACCACCTACCAATCGTGCTTGGTCTTGGTACCATTGGCTACTGAATATATGCCCACAACTGCGACATTTTAAATTGCACAGGTTACTGAAACGAATATCCCAATAAGTCATTTCAAACGGATTCTCATCTAACTTTTTGATGTGATGCCCGTGATGTTTATTAGCACTTTTACGGCCCGAAAAGAATCCAGATTGTTCTTGCTCGTAACAACGACCACAAGTGGCATTTGGAGTTTCTGTCAACATGTCCTCACGCAGTTGTTGCATGGGAGTGTCAGTCCATATTTTTTCTAAGGTATTTTTGCGACAATTACCAACTTGTCCTATGCCCATTTCAGCATGACAACAAGGATATGCCTCCCCAGTAGGGTAAGCGTGTAGATGTATCCATGGATAAATGCAGAATGTTTTTGAATCTGTTAGCAAAAATTCTTCACGTTCTGTGAGAGCTACTGGCTTTACTAAATTTGTACTGTTATATTTGTAATCACTCATTGAGATCTCCACAGACGAAAACTTTCCCGAAACCAATTTTGCCATAGTTTTGCAACCAGGTCCATATCTAGTTCTAAATTTAATTTTGTGTCCAATAGGATAATTTGGTCCAGATATGCCTGTTTATCAAAAAAACTATCAAACGGAATCACTAGCAGTCGATCTTGAAACATATTCTGTAGTTTGAGTTGGTGTTGATACTCATCATCAAAGTCAAGGCAATATTGTTTGGCAGTTTGATTGTTTATCAAAAACTCTCTGTGGCCTGGATTAACTTGAATTAAAATAACTTTTTCATAGAAAACATCGCCCCACAAAATATTTGTCGTGTATTGATTGTAGAATTCAACAGGATGCCAATGATCTATCAGCCATAGCTGGCATTGTTCATAATGATAAAAATCGACCAACCCCAGTTTAAAATTTAAACAATCTTTTGTCTCTTCTTTTTTCCAATTGTAACTGTCCCATACTGAATATCGATTGAACTTTTCTTCCGCAGTTAGTTTTTTATTATATTCGTTGAGATCTTTGCCAGCTGTGCCAGTGATTGTTTTTTCGCTGAGAGTTAATGTTTTATATAACATATTGCCGGCAGCACCAGGCAAATAAATGATTGTTGCTTTTAACATGGCTCAGAGAGTATGGTACCAATCTGCCAATAACGGAAATGTTGCTGTAAAATTCTTGCCACGGCGTTGATCATATTGTGTGTAGAACTGCTTAAAATCATTCAACAGTTTAGGCAGCTCAAATGCTTCTGAGTGTGGAGTTTTTACTATGTCCAAATAATCAATCAGACGTTGCACATGATTTACTTCGTGTTCGTGCAAACAAGGATTATCTTGATTGTGAAACAACCAAGCCTGTAATTGCAATCGATATTGATTGCGCAGATTGTCTGGTAATACCAGCGCACTTTGGAAACTGGGGAAACGCAAAATGTTCAGTGTAAAGTTCACTCGGTCACGACCGTATTTTTGTTTAAAGGCCAACAACATGTTCAAGTTATTGACCAAAGTGGTCAAACACAAAGCATTGATTGTGCCCATAACATGTATCTTGTTGACAAAGTCGCCTTCCAGCAAATACAGCATATTGCCAAACCACTGATCAAAGTCCAGGCCATCGCGTATGTACTCAGCCTGCGTCCATGTAGCTTCCATACTGGTGTATAACTCAACGTCTGGGAGAGTGCGTATGGCATCAGCAAACTCCATCATTTTAGGCAGTTCGATTCCCAAGTTTGAATTAATAGCCAGGCGTGTGGTACTGCGCCCTTGATTGATTTTGAACCACTCTATCAGTTTCCAGGTGTAGCCTGACATCAAGGGCTCACCGCCGGTTATTCGGAGTTCTTGGAGGGTATGGTGGAGGTCTCGTTCCCACCAGTCGAAGAAAGCTTCCACGTAAGGATTAGTCTCACCGAATTTATAAAGTTGACTGCTATCATGAGTGTGAGTAAAATGGTTCCGGCCATCGCTAACCAACCCGTTGTAGGGTCCATGCTGGCGTATATCATTGACCCAAGTGGAACTAAAAGCAGGATTGCAATAAGAACAAGCAAATTGACAAGTGCGATCGAAACTGATTTCCAGTGTTCTAAGATTAACGTCATCGGTGACGGGAGTTTTAACTGCTTCATGTAGTGCCTCTATGGGGTAAATTTTTGATTTGTACACACGGTCACTCACAGCGTTGGTGTCCATGTCCTCAATCTTCCAGCAGTATTCACAGCCTGCTGGGCGTTCACCAGCCAACATCTGTTGCCGGTCCGCTTTCTTTTGATCAGTATTGTGCAGCAGCCTAGAGTTGTTATTGACTTTATCAACGTCAATCAAATGGGCTGGCGGGTGATGGCAACTTGTGGTCTGCCCACTTCCTAACCAAATGGTAGCATTGTACCACTTCGCTGCACAAAAACTTGCGGATACAGGATCTAACACCTGTTGTTTAAATTCTAAATCATTCATTGATGTATTGGGCCAAACGTTCTGGGAGTTCTGCACGTTCACGACGATTGTGTTCGCGAAGTTGTTGATAGTTGTATTTACAAACGGATCTAGCACTCTCCAAGAAACTGGCAGCACCATTGTAACATATATCTGCTACTGTGTCAACAATGCGATTGGCACGATCTCGGGGATCATCGATCTGATCAAAACTTTCATCAATCAGGTGCCCGAATGTTTGGAATCCTGCACTGTGTAAATCCCTATAATAACCGCGGTTGGCTGCTGCCACAAACGGATGGCACATGATCATGGGTTTCCAAATCTTTTCAGTACGGAATGTATAAGGATAGTCGTATATAGTCTCTGTAATCACACTGAAGTAAGTGTCAATGTAGGCAGCAGGATTGACTTCGGCATCGCCCCAGGTGTTGCCAAACAAATGATGTTTTACAAATCCTGTGGGGACTGTGTCCATATTAGGCAGTGCGCGATCAATCTCGTATTGTGGGGGCAACAATCGTACGGGTTCTGAGTTGCTGATTGGTAACTGACTACTCCAGGCCATTTCCACACGGTCATTGAGATTGGTCCACAGTGCTCGATCCAGCAACTGTCGATCACGCATGGCATCTATTAGATACTTGCGATGTGGACGTAGCCGGCCATTTAGGAACAGGAAGTCGTAAGGCTTGTTGATTTTGTGATACACTTCGGGATAAGACTCATGCGCATGTAAGTTTTCCAAATACTCCACAATGTTGGAGAAATAACAGTCTGTTTTGCAATAGTTCCAGCCTGGTTCCAAGTCGCCTGATGTCAACAACAAGATGTCGCCCCGGCGAACTTGTTCTTTGATGCGCAGGCGTGTGAGTTGCAACAGTATGGTTTCACTGCCTTCGGCAGGATTTGAAAACACAATGCGTCCAGGATACCGGCGTGCCCACTCTGTTATTTCTGTCCAGTTGTCTTTTAATATCACACGCCCAACAATGTAAATATTGTCTGGGTCAAGCACAACGTCTGACCATTGCCAGAAACTGCCATCTGCATGTGTCTTGAGCAAGTCCCATACTTCGGCCCACTCATCCACAATGACTTTACGATTGCCTAGCATGGTATGCACACTCCTCCCACCATGATCGCATTTCAGGAAATGTCTTCAAGAAATCTGTGCCACGGCGACGATCATGTTCACTGAAGAAACGATAAAAGTCTGCCTTGGCTTGATGGTGATTTTCTAACTGTGCTGATCGCATCCAAGCAATGTCACGATCCAATCTGTGCAGTTCGTAATCTTTGAATCCTTTGAACGGTGCCTCTTCAGTTTCAATCTGTCGCACCATCCAAGCCCATAGCCATTCCAGTCGTTCAGCATAACTTTCGGGCAATATCTGTAGACTCTGCCAGGCAGGCTCGCGCAACACCGGTGTGTCAAACCACACACGTTGATAGTCCGTGCTGTACACTTTTCTCAAGCCCAGTATGCCAGCAAACAGTTTGTCTAAACTCGTGACACTCAAGTTGTTCATTGTGATGATAAATGTAAGACTTGAGTAGTTGGGTACTTCAGTTAAGAATTGATTTACTCGATCCCACAGCAAGTCAAAGTCCAGGCCATGGCGCATGTACTCTGCTTGCTCGCCCCAACCATCCAGGCTCACATACTGCATGAAGTGTTCAATGCGTCCATCGCATATGGCTTTGACATAGGTCAAATACTTTTGCCATGACTTTTCATCTACTGAAAAGTTACTTGTGACATTCAAATGTAGTTGAGGATTAGGCATGGCCAACACGTAATCAAACACACGATAGGTATTTTTGTCCAGCAATGGCTCACCACCAGTCATGCGAAAATGTTTTAGGTGAGGGTACAAGTCTGGCCACCATTGCCAGAAGGCCTCAACATAAGGGTTGGTGTCTCTGACTGGAATTGGTCTACGCTGGCCCATAAAATGATCAGGAGAGTTGTGTGGACTGCTAGTAGGAAAAGCGCCCAGTCGTGCAACCTCATCTGCCCATGAGCTCGAAAACTGAGGGCTACAATAACTACACTTAAGATTACAAGCGTGATTAAAATTAACTTCAACATAACTGGGGATAACATTTTCTTCTCCTGTGCTCGTCTTTATTGATTCAAAATCCATTGAGGCCCAGGGCTCGCCTGAACGATAGTGTCTGTCACTTAGTTTGCCCGCATCTTCCATGTTCCAGCAGTACTGGCATTCCGTGGGTTTTTCTCCTGTCAACATCATTTGGCGTTGTTGTTTTTTGTGTGCGGTGTTGTGCAATGCTGACACATCTATTGCAATTTCTGCAGGATTAATTGGGTGCAAGGGAGGATGATAACAACTGTTGTTGAGCCCGGTGGGTAAATGCAAACTTACCTGTTTCCATTTTGCCAGGCACAGTGCAGGACCCAGTTGTTCCTTCATCAGCTCGGCAGAGCTAAGAAACTTGCTTTTGTTGTCTACTGATTCGTCACCTTTGTTCATATTTTTGTAATGGTATTGTTCCAAGATTGTTGTAATAGTATCTGGCGGTTATGTTGCAAAGTATATTGCATGTCCCAAAACATTGTTTCTCGCTGGTTAGCAGTCAGAGCAGATATTTCATCTATGACTGCTAACATTCTAACCAATCTTTCTCTTCCCTCGTAGCCGTCGTAATCTTCAGACCAAAAATCTGCAAAAGTTCTAAATCCCATTTGACGCAAATATGCCAAATAGTCAACACTGGCAAATGCCAAAAAAGGTTTTCCTAACAACATAGGTCTTACAGTTTTTTCTGTAGGAAAAAATGTATTACCAATCACATGACTTTCTACTACCACATCAATTAAAATATCACGATATAAGTTAGTTAACGGATCATTATAAAAATATCCTTGAGTGCTTGTGTACTGATTATTAGACAATAATAATATAGGCAACTGTGACAATAATTTACTTGCATTTGATACACTTGGCAAATGCCAACTTAGTAGTTTATCAAACTCAAATTGAATAAGATTGTCATATGTTGTACTAGTGCTAAAATGAATAAGGCTCGAATTGGCATAATATTGCTGTAGGTATCCAGCTAGTGCTAGTCGTCCGGCAGTGGGCCTATGGTACAAGCACAAAAAAGTTTTTGCCCCAGTGTATTCACGTTGAGTATCTGTTATATCTGCTTGACGATCAAACCAAAAGTTTTTACCTTTATACTTAACGGTATATTGAGGATGTGTTTCAAGCGGATTCCAAGTGTGTATGGTCACTGATTCAAAATTAAAACAATCTAGTATATCATACAATCCAAGATTATGTAAACATATTGCTTCGGGCTGGATATCAATGATAATCGGTTGGCATTGGCGGTGTGTAAGGTATTGAATCAATGCTGGAATATTCCATATACGATCACTTGTACATCCTAAAATATACATTACCAGCCTTCTTGCTGTCTGATAACATCAATCTCTCTAACCATGAGACCACGATTGTGCCAGTTTGATCGATAGTGTTGTTTGAAAAACCGACTTTGTTCGCCTTCAAATATGGCCATGGGCAAGTCCAGTTGACCGTGCAAATCATCTGCCACACGCCCGCCCAACAGCCTTGGTTCTGCATCTTTTACAGTTTCCCATATCTCGGCTAGAGCATCAAAGTCTTGTACCAGTCGGTGATCCCAGTTTGTGAGCATGGTCATGTATGTGCCTTGTCTAGCGCCAGCCATGGCCCACTGACCGTTGTTGACGTCAGCACCAATGTTGTGCCATATGGTCAAATGATCTAGGTTGCGTTGATGTACTTGTTGTTGAAATTCTTCCACTGTGGGCTTTGCCCCTCGGTTCAGGCACATTTTTACGCCTTCACGGAAGCCAGCACGCCATGCTTGAAATGCTGACCCATTAGGATACGTAGTCGAGTAGCAGTCATACATGGGCCAGTACAAGGGATCAAAACAAAACTCCACTTCTGTTTCCACACGTCCATCAGTGGCTTCATGTGTGCGCATGTTGAACACAAACTCACGGGTCCATGAACTCAAGCCACCATTGCCGTACATGAGTCCGTTGATGTGATTTCTGGCACGCCAACGAAACACTGCCTGTTCCCAGTCTGGCGTGTCAAACGTCAGTGTTTGATTGAAGAAGGCTGCATCTGGAATGTTGTCACCATCAATCAAGATAAAACGTTCAGTGGTGCTGGCTGTGGCTGCGGCTTTGTGTGCTGCATCAGAACCTTTGATGCCATCAACTCTGGTGGCCCATGGTACCATGTTTTTGATCCGTACCCAAAACTCTTCTTTTTCAGGTTCATCATAACTTAGGTATACACAGTCCAAGTCTGCAATGTCAATTTGATTCATATGTGCGTTTGCTCCATTTGATATGAGGTTGGTCCTCAGCAACGATTACAGCGACATTGTCAGGATGACAAGGGGATCCAGAGTTGCCAGGGACCAATTTTGTTGTGGTTGCCCACGTTATTTCTATTAACCGACCGTTTTTTACACGCACATTAGTGGCGCTACGAGCAAATGTCTCTTGATCAATCTCAATGTATGTACCAGGCCGATCCTCCATGCTGTAGAATAGTGGCCGGCCTTGGTTATTGTGGTACAAGCGATAAAATGGCTGTGCGGGTTCGGGCACTGCATGTAATATAGACCAAAATTCTTCAGGTGTCATCGTTGGCTGCGTTCTCTACAAAATAATTTTCTACATTGATTGCTTTGTCATCAATCCAAATATCATAAGTTGGTTTGTGCATACTCAAACTGGTGTACTTTACTTGCCAGTCAGCAAATTGTTGTGCGGTCAGGACAGTCCAGTCAGTGCCGGTATTACCTCCCCTGGCTGTCCAATAGTGTATTTCATGACCCTGATCAAACAGTCGGTTAAAATGATCAATCCTATCCGCGAACGGAACAGCATCATGATAATTGCCGTTGGTATTGTTACATACGGTACCGTCAATGTCAATTATATATTTCATTTTTGGCTATCTCCGGGCATTACTCTGTAGTTGTCTTCTACTGAGTCTGGTGTACTGACTTCAATGATAGTACCGGCTTCGATACAGATCAACTGATGTGGTTGTAGTGGACGATTGCGCCAGGTAGTACCAGGTTTGAGTATGGCTTCGTGTTGACTGGCATCCTTTGTTTCAATAAACACCACTCGGAACAGCCCGTCGAGCACATACCAAGACTCATCTTTCTCTGCATGGAAGTGCATGCTGAAACGTGCGCCAGTGTTAAACCGCATTAGTTTGCCGCAGTACTGATCATTGGTTGCCCAAATTTCTTCTGAGCCCCACCCTTTTTCTACTCTGCCTGTCAGTCTTGTCATTTGATTTCGTCCAATCTTGGTGCATAAACGCCCACATGTTGCACCGTGACGGCTGCGGCTTGATTTGCAAACTTTACTGCGGTGGGCATGTTGTTTGTCACTAGAAATTTGTACGCAAGTGCTGCCAAAAACGTATCACCTGCACCACATACATCAACAACATCGCCTGCAATTTCAGCAGGATATACCCAACCATTCCAAAAAGCACCATTGCCGCCGTGTGTGACAATCAAATGTTCTGGGTCAGGAAAACTTGTTGCACGACTTTTTTCCAGTGCATTGATCTTCACATAACAACCGGCTAGTCTTGCTAGATCTGTTTTCTTTGTGTCAACAAAAATGGGCACATCAACTTCGTCAACCAGTTCTTCAATTAGTTCGTAACTGACTGTGCCTTTGTTGTAGTCACTGATCACAATGGCATCGTATATGGGAGGTATGGCTGTTTCAAATGTAACAGGCTCACTGACAGCATCCTCATCAAGTCTCAGTAGTTGTTGTTTGGTACGTTCATCAATCAGGCGTTTCTTTCGGCTAGTTTTGCCACGTATGAAGTCAACCTCACACCCCAATGCTTCTAGATTCTTTCGAACATTTCCAGCCATGCCATCTCGGTATATGGTCGAATGTGGTTCAAAGATAGGCACAGGTGCTTCTGGACTGATGCGGTTTACGTATCCGTATGTGTAGATGTCCTCACAGGCATCACCGATTAATAATATCTTGTATTTTGTTTGTTGTGCTGTATCCATTGACTACCTCAAAAAATATTAGTTGTTTGCAACCGTCTTGGCCCACAATTGGTCGACCGCGGTAATCACTGCCCTTGACCATGACGTCATGTTGTTGTATAAATTCTACCAATTCCGCATCAGTGTCAAATATCAAGACTTGATCCACGGCTCGCAAATGTTGCAACATGTTGGCACGTTCTGTTGCGTCATTTATGGGCCGACTGTGGCCTTTTAATTGTTGTACTCGCCGGTCACTGTCAATGGCCACTGTCAACCAGTCGCCTTGACTTCGTGCAAATGTCAACAGTTCCAAATGCCCGCGGTGCAAGATATCAAATGTGCCATTCACAAACACTTTTTTCATTGTGCTCGCCATTCTTTGACATTGTAATGAAACGCACCTGTTTGTGCTACAGTTTGCACACGCAGGCGCATGTCTTGATATTCCCAAACTAGTTCTCGAGTCCAGGCTTCAGTGTGCGTCCCTGCTATGTGTCGTTTCATATGCACAATTCGTGGATATGTACTGAATGGCAAGGTCACACGATCTCTGCCCATGATCTCTGCTGCCATGGCATATACCAGGTCAGTGGACGGCGTCTCATCTGGAAACTTTAACAGTTTCTTAAACTCTGCCCAGTTGGCAAATATGTTGCTGACCCAGCCAAAGAACTCCCGAGCAGTTTCACTGCGCCGCCAGTATGTGATGGCATTGTAAACATCGGGCAAGTTGTTGGCATCAAATACACGGCGATAGTGTCTTGCTGTGCTCACACGGTCCTGCCAGTCTCTACAGCCTGTTGAGATCACAACATCTTTGTGTCTAAACTGCGTCCACCAGTGTGCAATGGGACTTACAACAAACATGTCTGCTTCTAGTTTGATGGTTTCACGAAATGGGGTAAGTTTGAATAACTGTGCGTCATTGGCAAATGGATTGGCCTGCGGCACTAGTTGTCTGTGATGGTCGTATATGGGATCGGTGTATTCGCTGTCTGTTATCAAACAGATCCGTGCTGACGGATCCCAGTAGCGTATGGTCTTGGCCAAGGTACGGGCACAGTCCTGATAATCCACTGTGTCGCTGTTGACAGCAACAATTAAGTAACCTTGTTCATCCATGGGCTGCAACTATCACCTCCAAGTGTTTTTTACACATGGCATGAAAATCTAATCCAGCCCAACTCAGAGTTTTGAGTCGACCTTCAGTGTTGGTGTATTCAATTTCATAATGATCTTGTTCTACCCAGGTCAATCCATGATCTGGCATGACGTTGAGCATGGGAAAAAATATCTCATGCACTGATTGTTCAGCACCTGCTACCAAGCCCAGGGCAATGCTCAAGGCATAGTCATTGCGATAGTTGCTTTGATGAATGCCATACAAGTCACGGTAGTGTTGCCAGTTGTTGCGTATCATTTGCATACTATCAAATATGTATTGGCTGATGTTGCCACGACGGAACATCATCACAGTGGCCCACCACATGGGCATATTGTACGCACCAAATGTGTCAAGATTGGTCATACTGCTGGGATCAAATCCATCCTTGAAGGCTGCAAACTGTTGTGGTAGTTCTAGTACTTGCAATAATCTATCACTGGCTATCACATAGTCAGCATCCAGCACCAAGGTTTGTTCAAACGGCGACAGTTCGTAAGCATTAATGCGTCCGGCATTGTGCCAAGTCACTGTGGCATCATAATCAGCAAAGTATCGTGACCCACCAGTGTCAGGCACAGTTGAAATGATGTGTTCAAAATCATACTGTGCGGCTGCCACTGGATCGTCGGTGACCAAGGCCACTGGCAGGTTTAGATGCCTGCGAATGTTTCGAGCACTCCAAGCAGCCATGGCAATGTAATCTGTTGCTTCGTTGTTGAATGCAAAGATCAACACACCTTGACTCAACGTTTTTGATTTAAATCTTGCCATTCTACCTGCCATGCGTTCATTTGTTCTTGCCAACGTTCGTGCGCCTTAGCAAACAAGTCTGTCACTGTGATCCTTACTGGGGTTTCGTACAAGTCTAGTATCACAACATCTTTGTCTTGTGCGCAGGCCAATAACACAGTCAGCAATTCAGGTCCAGCACGCCACATTCCGCCGCCATGGGCAAACACCATTTTTGCTTGATATTTTTCTTTCAGCACCCGTCGTGCGGCTGCGTGATCAAATCTTGCTCGTGCGTGAGCAACTAGGGCATCAGTATTCATAATGCATTATACAGAGAAAGTGAAGAAAAGTCTAGGGGCTGTGGCCCCTTTTGGTTAGACTGTTGTGGCAACCACAGTGGGAGTGCCCCAGGTGTTGGAGAGATTAGTGGTTTCTGGTGGGTAGTATGTTACAATGGTGCAAGGTGCTGTGCCGGGTGTGGCACCCGAGGCTGCTGTGCCGCCTGTGATTGGGTCACTTTCAGCGTCGGCTGCTTGCCACAATGTAGTAATGGTCAATGTAGTTGATCCTGCATTTTTGGCAATGCTATGTTGAATAAAATTACTGGTGTAAGGAGCAGTATCAGCAAACTGTTTGTAAACAATGGTAGCAGCGGCGCCGGCTACAAGAGCGTCCCAACCAGTGCCGGTGCTCAGTGTGGTCGGTAAACCTGTGCCGCCCACTTTGGTTGTACCTGTGTATGAAACACTAGCTATGGTATGTGCAGTGGCCAGTCCAGAAATCCAAATGTCACCGCACAAGGTGGTGGCCAAATCATTCCATTCTGGGTCACCTGTGGCACCAGTTGAACTCTTTGCCACATCAATTTTGATAAGTCCGCCAGCATTGAAAAAATACTGGGCGGCAGCAGATGATGCAAATGTCACTGTGTTGGTAAATGTAATGGCCCAGTTTGCACCTGATGTGGCTGCGGTTTTGCTATTTGTACCAGTCCAGGCAGTGTATTGAGTTCCCACTGCAAAAGCATTGTAGCGATTGTTATAGATGTTGGTCAAATCAGTGTTGACAGCGGCCAACACGTTGATGGTAGCGCCAGTGGTGGGTGCTGTTCTTGCAGTGATTGTGGTATTTGTATGTGCGCCCATGCTGGCAGTGCTGTTGACCAAACTGGCCCACTGAGTGGCAGTGACAGTTCCTGCCGCAGCCACAGTAGCTATTGCAGTTTGTCCGTATGCGGTGTTCAGCGTTGCATTGAGATTGGCACCCACGTTGGTACTTACAAAACCATTGTAATCTGCTGCTTGAATTAAGCCGCCACTTGAATATGTCATATCTCGTTCCTAATTATTTGATCGTTACAATCGCTTCGATTGTTCCTAGTTCTGGGGTATGTTTGTTTTCCAATGAGCGACCAATCACATTGAATGCTGTGGCTTCTCCTGGCAGGGCTGCTCTTGCAACACCTTCGCCAGCACTCACAAGTCGATCACCTTTGCGTACTGTGCCCACACATTTTACAGGAACTCGTCCGGTCATTGCAACTGCTGGATGAGTGTCATCTTCGCCGGCTCCGCCGTTCATGGTGTAGGCTGGTCTTGTACTTATAACACCAAATACATTTTCGCTTAAATCTTGTGTTGAACGAGTGATTTCTTTTGTGCCGCCCAATTCAACCACTGTACCAGGTTCCAACAGTTCGTCGGCTGCAAAGCGTTCTGCAACGTCAGCGTAAAGTGCTGTGGTAGCAGTGGCAAACACACGGTTGAAGTAATTGCTACTGGAGCCAATATTACCAATTGCGTTGGTTCCAGTTTTCTCAATACCAATTGTGCTGACGTTGCCGGCAAAGTATGCAGTACCGGTTGTAAGTACCAGCACGTTGGCAGTTCCGGCCACAGTAAATGCAATGTTGCCGTTTGGTGCACCAACATTGCCTTCTGTTGTACCATTTTCAAATTTAGTAACACTAACACCCAAACTCAATCCTGTGAGTTGTGAGCCGTTGCCCAAGAAATAAGTACCTGCAATGTTGGCTGCTGATGTGATATTACCTGTAGCACTCACTTGTCCTGCGGTGCGTAAGTTACCAGCTTGAACGTTGGCTGTGGCACTGACTGTGGCGCCTTGTATCAAGGCCGCAGTGATAATATTGCCACCAGTGACATTGCCAATTGCACTTACTTGTCCTGCTGTGGTCAAGTTGCCACCTGAACTGTTGCCAGTCACTGTCAGTGTTGTTCCTACAGTACCAGCGTTGGCAATTGCAAATGTCCCGCTGGCACCTAATGCAGTTGCTACATTGTATGTTGTGCCTGACACATTGGCTTGAATGATCAAATTACCACCAGAAATATTGCTCTTGATGTTGGCGTCTGTAGCAGTGGTATTGACGTTGAATACGTTGGCAGCACCAACAAATAATCCAGTGTTGTTTTGCACACGCAAAATACCAGTGGTAGAAGTGTTTGTGTCAGTACGCATGAATTGACTACTGTCCAAACTGTCCAGCAACTGTGCGTTAGTAGCTGATCCAGCAAATACTGCGCCAGATACACTTGCACTCAATGTTACACCGGGATAGATGGTTGGGAATGCCACAACTAATGCTGCCTCGGGGGTAAAACTTGCACCATCATAGACTATGGCCACACGCACGTTGTTCACATACAAACTGGTAATGTATCGTGTAGCACCAACTGAATTTAAGATGGTTTCAGGAATGGCACCTGATGTGCCTTGTGCGCTGGAATATCCTGGACCCACAACCAAGAATGCCGCGCCAGTATAAACTTTCAATTGTTGATTTGTGGTATCATACCACAAGTCACCTGTTACATTGCTGGCGGGCTGACTAGCGGAAGCCGTGGCAGCCGAAATTGTTTTGAAAATAGAACCGTTGTAAACTTTTAGCAAGTTATTGGTTTTGTCCCACCAAAGTTGTCCTGTCAAGGGCGATGCTGGTGCAGTGGTATTTGAACCATTTTCCAACAGGTGGATAAAGTTTTCGTCCAAAAATTCACCGTATCCAGCATAGTTTTTGCCCACCAAGATCATCGAACTTGATGTATTAATGGTACCATCACTGATGGTAGCAAAAACTGTGCCGTCTGTTAGATTGATTGTATATGCCATGTCAAAGGTTCCTAGTTGCTATATTTATACAGCATTTATGTTACTCAGCGTCTGTATACGCAGGGTGTAATCAATTTGAATCTGACGATTCAAACTCTTTTGTACAGGATGGAAAATCACGTGTGTAATCAAGCGTAAATTATCTACTGACCCATTCCATGTTTTTAATCCAAGTTCGTCAAACACAAATTCACCACTGAAATTGGTTGAATTATCAAATGCTTGTTGTTCTGGCGGTTCGCCGTAGTCCAACAAACATGTCACAAGAATGTCACTGTAAACATTACCGCTGGTGTGCAACGGAGTCATTTTGTTATTTTCAGGGTCTGTGTCAGCTGCTGAGTTGTCGTCAACTACCTTGGCATAAGTTTCGTTGTACAAGTCAGCATTTTGACCTGTGGTATTTGGGGGCAAATATGTGATAACACCAGTGGGGTCTACTGAGCTGCCGCCGTTGCCAAATGCCATTTGATAAATGTACCCGGTGTTGCGATCACTTAAAGTTTGAGCCATGGCCAAACTGATATTTTCGTAGTGAATAGCGTTCTTTTTGTCCACCAGCACTTCACCAGTATTGGGATCGTGTATCTTTACAAATCCTTCAATTTTGCACAGTCCGGGCTGAATAATCATGCTCGTCCCTCCACGTAAGTTTTTTGAGTTTTTGGATCAAAAATGCGCATGTGAGCCTGAACACTTATGCTGCCTGTTTCGTTAGGACGACGTGGGGCAGATGGTTGAGTCTGTGGTTTGTTCTGATCTTGTGATGTATTTGCCATGGTCCTTTATTTATCCGTGTTATCTGTCACACAAAAACCTTGCGGCCACAGTGTTGGTTTCTTGCAGTGCTATACCGTCACTGGGGGTGCCAATGCCTGGCTCGTACCAGGTCTTGCCCCGGCGTTGCAAGATAGTCACTGCACTGCCGGCTGCCGGAGCAGGATATGTATCGTCTACTATGAATTCAACGGCCAAAGGTTCAAACAATGACACAATCCAACGATATTGACTATCAGCTGTGGTATCACTATAGTTGTATTGGCGAACTCCGCCAACATAAACTTCAATGCTTTCCACATACACTGTACTAGAATCACCAAAATCCGCAATATCAATATTGGGTGCGTAGAACACTGCCGTGGTGCCATCGCCCATGCCAGAGTCTTTTACCACGTAATCTTGATAATTTATATTCAACAAATTACCACGACCAATGTCATATACTATTGCGCCTATATTATGACTGGCCGCTGCGGTACCGGCGGTGCCGCGTTGTAAACCAGATATTGTGTTTGTTACCAAATCTCTATAACGATACATGATACGCTCACCATCAATTGTTATAATTCCAAATACTCCAGCAGGTAAATCAGGTTCGGTAAGCCTTGTTGCATTTTCTACATAAATTATATCAGCTGTTGCACTAAGTGATTGTGTCAACACTGTGGTAGTGCTTGCAGTCATTCGGTAAGTGGCTTGCACACCACGCATGTCTTGGAATATGCGGAACGCCAACGATTCGGGCACTACTGAATTAGTGAATTCAGTCACAATCAATATTTGATTAGTATCAATGGCTCCCTGGGCCAGTATTAGATATTGTCCTTGAATGGTATAATCGCTGCCTTCAAACAGTCTTGCGCCATCCAGCGTTACCCATAATCTACTAGCATCAATGTTGTTGCGTAACAAATCAAAATCGTTAGTTGGGCTCGATGTTCCTACTTCAAAAGCAAACTCGCCAGGCAATGGTTGTGTTGGATCATTCAGCGTTGGACTGTCGTAATCAGTTTCGTCGTATGCTTGATAAATTGTTATACCTGTTTGTACTGGGCCAGCAAATGTCAGTGTCAATGCATTTTGTTGGCTGGTATCATTCCAAGTAACAACTTCAATAACATCATCCAAGTTTAAAGTAGATGAGATTTGCAACAATGAAGTAAACGCAGGTGCTGAGGGATCATAAGCAAACTCGCACTGTGCCAACGTGCTTACAGAAATTAGGATTACTGCACCACTGGCAGGCACAGTGTCAAATATTACCTGACGACCTGGGGTATTGCTGCCATCGTAGTTTGTGACACTGTAAGTGCCAATCTCTGCACCAAATGATTGTTTTTGTAGTATACCATCAACCCATACCTGAATATCGTTGGTTGCATCGATTGAAGCCTGCGAAAAACTACTACCAAAACGCTGTGGCAACCCAAAGCTAGAAGTAGTACCGTCACCAATCCATTCTATGCCACTTGGACCTAATATTCTATTTCCATTGATCATCACAATCATATTGGCAGGATTGGTAGCAATTGGAGTTTGAGACAATGTGATTGCACTGTTGTCAATCACTTCTTGATTGACAACAAATGTTTCAATCACCGGCGTGCTCCAACTTTGATAATTTACTGGAACAAATTTTGCAGACAGTTCTCCTATCCAACTGGCTTGATCGTCAATCAATGCAACTTCTGTGGTGCCATCTTCTGTTATGGTAATGGCACTCATTGAGTCATCAACAATGGTTAAGATTTTGTAATTAGTCTCGGTCAACACACCGCCTAGGCTGTATCCCGAAAATGTTACAGTTTGTCCCACACTCAACAAAGCAGTAGATCCCAACAATACAATAGCATTGCCTTGTGCCAGAGTGTCCGACACTGCAACACTTGTAGCATTGCCGAGCACCACAATTGCTATACCATCAGTGGCACTGACCGTTGCGGTGATTGTCAATTTGGTCTGAACGGATGGTACAAAAGGTAACCAATAGTTAGTGTTGGTTAATACAATGCCAGCAGGAACGGTTTGAATGGCTCTGTAGTAACTGCCTTCAGGAGTACCAGTCATTGTGCCTGAATTTGTGGTCAGGGTCAATGGAGTATCACTACCTGCAATGGTAGTAATATAAAACTGTGTGCTATTGACTATGCTTTGCACATAGTATTTTTGTCCAGACACTATTCCCCCAAACACTGTGCCAGAAAATACAATAGGTTGTCCCACTGTTAATGCACTGGTGTTGTTACAGGTCAACACATTGTATACTGCTGTGCTGCTGGTCACTGTGATTTCATTGTTGTTGAACACAATATCAATGGATTGATATGTGTTGTTTTGATTCCAAACTTGACTAGTGGTATATGGTTGCAACTCTGGCAATGCCACTTGTTGGCCGTTGATGAACACGTATGCCTCAACTATTTCGGCATATCTTACTGGTAAAATTATAACGTTGTTGTCTGCTATGACTTCGGCACCAGAGTAGTTTTCTCTAAACAGTTGGCTACCGCCACCAATTTCATACACATCAATGCTGATAATATCAAAAGCATCGACATTATTAATCACTGTTACTGATTGATTGACCCAATTTATACTATAATCAATTTCTGGAACAAGCACACGGCCCGTGGTCAAGTTAGACACGATCAAATTGAATGGATGGTCAACAACTCCTGCCCAACTGTAATCAAATGTAATGCCTGGTTCAAAAGTGTAACGAATTGTGCCAATTTGGAATCCGTGGCCGTCGTTCTGCCAGTCAGAACCTGGCCGAGTGTATATACGCATATCCATTGTATCATACTCTGATCCATTGACCAATTCTTCTGGCGCATGACCTTCGTAAGGCCCGATAAACTCACCACCATCAACATTGATATCTGAGAAACGCTCTCCAAGATATATGTCAGCAAACTCGCTTTGATAGTTGGCATCCAGTGTTTGTGTGCCTGTGAAGTAATCGCCCCAAACTTGCACACCAGGATAGTCAACACCATCTACCAACAGCGGTAGTTCTAGTCCGTACTCATTGGCGCCAGGCACATACAGGCCCATGGTACGGTCTACGCCGGTTAAACCAGTTGCTTGTGTGCTGCCAGGATAGGTGTAGGTGGCTGCATTGACCAATTGCCAGTTTTCTAAATCAAACGTTGGGCCCACCACTGCTGAACTTCCGTCAGCATTGAGTGCGGACCATACACGATTGTCATAGCGAACCAAAGTTCCGTTTTCGTAAGTACCTTCACTGCTCCAGGTCTGGATTGTGGTTTGATATTGGAATCTATCATACTTGATTACTGTACGGAACTGTCGAACAACATCATTGGTCATTCTTGGGTAGGCCACAGCACCTGTGCCGTTCCCACCAACAAATGTGATTGTGGGAGTTGATCTATATCCTGATCCATTGACAGTAACATTTACGCCAACAACTTGTCCTTGACCATTTAACACTGCAACTGCCTCTGCAGCAACTGATGGAGCAGGATCATTGGGGTTGGCTATAATTTCAATCTCAGGTGGTTCAGTATAGCCAGACCCTGTTTCAATCAGATCAACAGAATCCAATCTCAACAAATAATTTCCAAACCATTGACTGTATGGCCATGAACTCCACACTGTGGAATTAGATGGCAAGTCGCTGAGAACATTGGTCTCAGAGTTGAATGCCGTACCGTGATCATATGGCAACAATATTGGGCTGGTGAACTGCGGAACTTGCAAACTGGTATTGTAGTATGCTGGCACATCAAAGTCAGTCATATCTCCAAACCATTGATCAAAACCGTTGTATCGCAAGTTAAACTCACGAATTTGCACATGGTAAGGTTTGACTTCTTGAATGTAGTCCAACACAAACTCTTGGTTGTCACGGCTGTAGTTTTGGAAAGGAGTCAAACTACGAATTCTGTGTTCAACATCAATCAATGACGTTTTAATCAACCACTCAGGTGCAGCAAATTCACTGAGCACAAAGTTGAACATTGACGTTAAACTACGGTTTCGTTCAATCTGTAGATCATCAATGAACAGTTCTTCATTGATGGCCTGGATAATCTTACGAGTTTCAATCACTGGCTCTTGATCATAGTACTGTGCATCAAATACTTCAACGTCAAACCCAAATCGTCCGATAGCATAATCCCATAATTCTGCAGAAAATTCAATTGTGCCATCTTGTAATCCCACGCGGTCAAATCCAGTGTCAGTACGAAGATAGATCTCAAACTTACCTTGGCTATTGGCAGTGACTTTGACACTGCTGCCTACAGTAACATCCAGGGTGTTTAATGCTGACACTGAAGAAACTTCAGCAATAATTTTGCTGCTGCTGTTATACCCTGGTAGATACCAGTTAATATAACTCCAGTACTGAGCTGTGTCATAATTTTGCACACGAGTCAATTGCAATACTCTTACTGTGCCGGCAATAGTAACTCGTTGTTCAACTTGATAAATTGTCCACAATCCTCGGTTGCTTGAATCGCTGACCACTAGATATTTGTAACCCAACGGCACAATGTTAATATTTTGGAAGCCTAAAATTTCCAAGTTGGCCACACGCTTGTTCCATTCGCCAGATCCTGCACTGGGTTCAGGCTCACTGCTGTTTAGCAAATTAAATTGACGACTTTCAGAAATTGCATACAAAGACAACACTGAATTAACACGAGTTAGATAATTTTTTAGTGCGGCAAATCTATCCACAAACATGCTTTGACGTGGGCGGAATTGTACACCATATCGTTCTGCCACACCAAGATTAATGTCTGGCACTAGGTTACCTTGTGTGTCTACCCCGCAGAAACTGTCTTGCATTTTGCGATACAAGTTACTGCTAATAAATGAGTCTTCACGGTCTTGTGCAATTAACTCGTATTCAACATGAACGTTATCGTTGGTAAGTTCTTTGTCAAATTCAATGCTAATAATTGTATCTTCGGCTTCAATAAAATCACCAGCATTATACAGTGCAATGGTACTGGAATTGATGGGTGCCAAATAGGCAATGCCTGATCCTCTGGGGTTCTCAATATAATTAGCCACAGTGCTCACTGGCAATGTTTTGCCTTTTTGTGTGGCAGTTGTGGTAATGCCGCGGACCCAGAAATAATATTCTGTGGTAAACACTCCATTTTTACTCAGCACTGTGTTTACAACGTAACTGACGGTGTTCAATGGTATGCCTTCACCAACGTAGTTTGAAGGAGTGTTTGGACTAACAATCCATTGATAAACATCTACACTGCTGCCTGGGAATGTTTGTCCCCAACGGCGGCTGGCATACACAATGTCATCTTGGTTGGGATCAATGAATCTCACTGTGCTGGTATCCCACCAAGTTTCGCCCACGCGGTCTTGGCCCCAGGTGGTGCCACGAATACCAACTGGTCCCACATTGTAACTGGCAGGATCCACTGCTCCAATATAGTCTAAATTCTGACGGGCTGCGCCAAGAATTTTTCCTTGTAATGGGTCAAAGAAGTCATAGTACTGTGTGGTGGCTGATGTGATTCTATCATAAGAATACACAGAATTCAACAGTCTAATATCCACCACTGGGCGTTCTTCTCTCAATACTGTCCACGCAGGGGTGCGAGCGTCATTGCTGCTGACAAACACGCGGCCATAGTTGGCCAACATTGTACTGTCTTCTAATTCGTTGCCTGGTGCACCGGTAAACAACACCCCGTCGGTGTAGTCAACAGCAGCACCGTATTGATCATATGATTGTATGTCTGGATTATCAATTTGTTGGCCAAACACAAACTTGTCAGGATTGGCCACTGATGAGCTGGAACTTGACAACAAGTCATAGGTGTAAACTGCTCCACTTTGAAGCACTTGATCAAAGAAATCTGTAGCACCTTCATCCCACACCGTGGTATTCAAGTCCCACACCGTGATCAAATACAGTGTGCCACGCGGTGATCCAACTACCAAATTCACAGCACTGTCATCAATGCTGACACTGGTTCCAAATCCAGCAAAGTCCACAGGATATGGACTCACAATAGTTTGTGTAAACACAAATGTTTCAAAAACAAGATCAGCAAATGCAGTGCCAACAGAACCCGGAGCTACATTTAATTTGTTGCCCACAGGTGCAGCAGCTGAATTTTTAACAGCAATGGTCAAGTACCCTGTGGCATCAACTGTGGCTTGTACATTGGGCACCTCCGCATTGATTTGTGCGGCTAAACTGCGCACTTGTGCGCTGGCAGTGATTGTGGTGGTGGTAATTGTTTTCCAATATGAAGTATTGGTCAGTGCTGTGCCTGCTGGTACTGATTGCAGACTCAAGTAAATGGTAGTTACACTGTTGTCAGTGTTATACACCACAGTGTTTGTAGCATACACAGTTGAATTATTCCAAGAACCAGGTACCGCAACATCTTGATTGTTGACTCGTAGTGTGTTTCCACTGGTCAGCACTGCATTGGCCACTGTGTTGGTAGTGATACCAAATGCGCGACTTTGATTGACACTACGTTCAACTGCACCAGCTTTGAATTGTTGTACACTGCTGTTGGGTGCACCTACGTACAGACTGCAATTGTAACTGCACAGGTCAGTGTCATAGCCATAGTTACTAAACTCTGCCACAGTGTCTTGAGCTATTTCTTGAACCAGACTGAATCTATTGGTTTCAATTTCAATGATATCGCCCACTTGCAGATCAGCTAGAATAGTAATGGTATTACCACTTACCGCAAAAGTGTTGGTTTGATTGGGAGCGGCTGCTTGCTCGTTGACCAGGAATGTGTTGTTGACCAACACACTGACTGGTGCAGACACTGAGCCTAACACAGTGAATGTCACACTTGATGCATCAGTGCCGTAGATAAAACGTTGAACATCTCGGTCATACACATACACAGTGCCGGCTTCAACATCACCATTGACTGTGTTGTTGGGTGCTCCGATCAGCACTTGTCGACCGTCTGTGCTGGTGCTGACTGAGTAACCAAAGTCATCGCCTGCTACACTGCCAGCATTGGAGATTGTGCCTGCATACTGAAAGTACCCTTCGGCACGTACCAGTATGGTAGAACCAGCTGCTGGAGAATTCAAGAATGTTAGGTCATTGCCCAAGGTGCTGTCGCCACTGAAGATGTAGTCAATTTCAGGACGTTGTAACACATCATCAACTAACACTGAAAAACTGTACAAGTTGTCCACAGTGTAGAAGTATTCATTCAACGAGAATGACACTGTCAATGGAGGCGGAGTGTAGCTTGGTGTTCCATTGATTGCAACAATAACTCCGCTGTTTGCTGTGATGGTAAAAGTTATATTGTTAGCCGGACTTGAGCCGCCACCAAAACTTGCTGCTGGAATTGTTATGGTATTGCCTGTGGTGTAAGCTGTACCGCCGTTTTCAATGCTGACTGTGACTGTTCCTCTGACACGAGTCACAACAAAAGTTGCATTTGATCCTGACCCGCCAGTGCCTGCCACTCCATAATACACTTGATAGTCCAGCAGTTTACGGCTGGTTCTAATGATTTCGATTGCGTCGCCCGCAGCAGGCGCTGTGGCAAACACCACCGCAGTGAATGAGTTGACCACTGTGTAATTGGTGCCCAGCACTTGTTCATCACCAGCAACACTCACAGTCAGTTGTGTGTTGGCATCAATTTTGATTGTATCGCCAATGAAATAACTTGTGGTTGCGCCATCGCCTAGAGTTTGCAAACGTTGACGTTCCCAGTCAACTCGACCATATGCATACACTGCATTGGCGCCTGGCGCACCAACATACAGCCAGCGTTCGTCCAAGCTCACAGCAACATTTTGACCAAATTCTTCAGGCGCAGTGATTGAGTTTGGAGATGTAAGTAGTTGCCACTGTCCGTAAGGGATATTACCCGGTGCGGACAGTTGTGGGTCTTTGTAGATGACCACAGCATATCCATTGTTGGGCATACCATTGGCACCCAAACTGCCGGGTGCACCGGCTGCTGCCCAGGATTGATTGCCAAAGTCCACACTGGTACCATAACCACGAGCAGCCGATTCGCCATCATACAATCCGCCACTCTTGTCTGTGACGGCTAGACTCAGTACAGAATCCAGAGGTGCCAGTGGACTGATTGGTGCGTATACATTGCTGTCACTCTTGACATACACGTACATACCACCACGTTTGGGCAATGTATTCAATGAGTAAGGAGTCCAGTATGCGGTATTGTAAATGCTGATGCCTTGTGGTACAGGTGCAGGTGTTCCGCCAACATTGGCAATGTAAAATTCAGTTTGATAAGGATCTGGCACATACACAATGGCATCTTCTACGTATTCGTTGGCAATGTTCCATTTTGTTGCACCCACAGGGAAACGATATCGTGGACTGCCTACCAAGGCAGCAAAGCGATTTTGTGCTTGTGCTACTGCGCTACCGTATTGTTCGCCTTCGTCTACTTCTGATGGGCTTAACCCCAGCAGTTCAGTAAACACTTCTTGTTTTTGTAACACAGTCCATAAGCCCGCGCCATTATCGTCCACCCAAACTTTGGCACCCGGGGCAATGGTGTTGGCATATGGTAGATTCAAAACATCGCTGGCCTGTGCCACACGCTGCGTTTCCAGTGTAAATCCAAGACCTGTGCCGTTGACCACGGTACGATCACCCACAAAACTAAATGCAATAGTAACTGTGTTGAGATCTACCACGCTGAGAACAGTGTAAACACCATTGACTTCAGCATCAAAGAAACGTATGATTAATTTATTATCTACAGCAAGTCCATGTTGTTTTGTAAAAATAACCAAACTGGTGCCGTCTAAATTGTCACAAACGTGTGCAATAACTCCAGGTACTGCTTGTGATCTATAAATTGCCCAATCGTATGCATTGGTTTTGGCAACCCAAATATTGGTGCCAACTCCGATGCTGTCAATGTTAGCGGCCAGACTGTCTGAATTGTCAATGTCAAACACTGTGATATCAACATCGTCAAGATTTACATAGCCTGCACTTGGTAATGCAGTGTCTGTAGGCAGTGTGGTAGTAGTGGGCAGTATATCTGGGGAAGTAATGTTATAACTTTCTCTCCAGATGTCTGACACTAAAATTGTTTGATCTGCTTGGCTGGTTTCTTGCGGATTGATAATCTGTACCAAACTGGGATTGGAATCCAACAATGCACGATTCAATCGCAACTGAAAGAAACTGCGGTTGGCATTGGCTCCGTACACTGCACGTTGTACAGCCCAGTTCTCATAGATACTGTAATCAGCAGATTCTTTGCCAAGGTTGGCCTGTGCAAACAACTCGGCGCTGAGTATGGTACCTTTGCTGCCAAGGAATTGTCTGTATACGTTTAACTGGCTGACATCGTCAAGGTTCAGAGATGTCATATATTGTCGAGGGCGGAACCCAATCAATCCATAACTCAACAAGTCGTTGTCTGATTCAAGATTGGCTGTGTTGATGTTGTAACTGTTTTGCAGTTGGTTTGCTTTGTTGGCCAAGTTAGGCAGCAGACCCAGTTCAATCTGTGTGTAGTCGCTGACCAACCAGTCGTTGGCGTTGAATACCATGGTAGGCTGTATAATACTGGCCGCTGACCAATATGCCCCTTTGTATTTGACAATCTGCCCTTTGGTATATGTGGAATATGAATTCCACTCTTCGATATTGTTTTGATTGAGAATAAAGCCTTGTGCATCCACATTGCCATTCCATTCGGTTGAAGTTACAGCAACTAGATTCAAACGACTTTGACGAGCACCAGTGGTAGGTTGATAAATCAAATCACCAAAAACACTGGCATTGTTTAACACAATCATGTGCTCATAGGAAGTGTATTTCAAATCAATATAGCTCAATGTTTGATCTGTGGCAGGTTCGCAAGTAAAGGTATTGTCAATTCGAGTAATAATCAAATTGCGAGTTGGCAGTTCTTTTTTGTTTTGGTCCAACAATATGTTATCAGCAGTTTGTGCTTGAATGCTGTCGACCACGGCCTGATCACGAGAAATGCTGAGTTTAAACGCCAATGGATTGAGATTGATCAGTGCCTGTTCGTCCCATCCTTGTTGACTCCAGTATAGGAATTCATTGACCATTTGCCCCCAGGTCAAAATATAACCATTGACAACATCTTCAAAAGTCAAACCTTGGCGTTCTAAATATTTGCCATAACTCAACAAGAAATCTGACACTGACGTTTCGTCTGCAAAAATATAACCGTAAGGTATCTGTGTTATTGTATTGGTGTAGAAGGTGGGCACACGAACTGTTGCACCTCCAGCACTGTAAGTCTGTAGTTGTCCAGTGTATTGACTTTGTATCACATTAAAATACGGTTGCGTGGTGCTGTAACCAAACACTGCATATCCGCCTGCAACTTTTTGTACCACAACTGACGAATAACTGGCACGGTCAAATGGTTGATTCTTGTACAACAACAAATCATAACTTTCATCGGGAATCAAAAAAGTTGTGTTGGTTGAGTTAGGACTGGATTTTTCAGTGTATATTTTGATATATTGTTTGTCTGAAAAGCTGGCCATTCTATAGCACAATCTAACGTCCAATGCTCCAAGATCAGCCGTGAGGTCAGCGGTGCTATCTAAACCACTTTGGCGGTTGTAATCTACAATCCAATCGATGTAACTGGCTTTGCTGATGCCGTTGCCATAGATCACAAGGTCTTTGGCATTGAGACGATAACGATTGTTGTAGAGATATTGATTTAAATCAGTATCAAACTTGTACAAATCACGATCAGCAAAAAGTGCAAAGAATTTAGCAGGACGAGTCAATGCCAACAGTCGCATGACAGCAAATGGATATGCACTTGAATTCCACCATGATGCTTCTACAGGACCACCATCGCCCACAGCCCAACTCTTACGGAAAGTATTTTCGTTGTAGTTTCCTACCACACTGTCAAAAGGACTGATCAGCTCGCCTTCTGTACCTGTGGGTATCACCGTGGTCAATCCTGGGCGAGCATATTTGGGCAAGTAGTAAGGTGCCACTGGATCTGCTACATAACCAGCTTCTAAATCATCCCATAGCACCAAGTTATCTTGTGTGTAAGGTCCAGGGCCGTAGTTGTCAATCCACCAGTCAGGACGAATTGTGAATCCCAACATTTCCCAAGGAGTTAGTTCAGGTTGTTGGGTGTCGTAGTAGTAGCGATAGATACCACGCCAGGCACCTGGTAATGTGGCATTGTCTAATTTGCTTTGGCTGCTGCTGTAGTTCCAAGAAAACTCATTGGCAACAGAATAGTTTTGTGTTCGATAATCTAGTTTGTTCCAGGCCACGTAACTCAAAAAGTCTGTTGCCAATATGTTGTTGATATCATTGATGCTGTAACCGGTGGTTCTAAATTGCCCTGGCAACACATCAGTGACTGACAGTGGCACAGGATTGCCGTCCAGTTTGAGATTGTTGAAAATGCGTGTTTCAAACTCTAGCAGCACACTGTCGCGAATATCGCCAAACGTTTTTGTTACACTACCGTCGTGACCAATGATAACAGTTTGAGTTCCATTGCTGGTTTTTTGTACCTCAATCTCTGGGCGGTAAGCAGGATACAAGCCCAGTTTAGAAGGAGTGTTTGGAACAAAACTACCATAAGTTGCATTGTATTCTTTCAATAGCAGTTGGTCGCCCAGCACAAGATCTACCAGCACTGTGATGCGAGGACCGTCAGTGGCCACTATGTAATCTCTATCGCGCAAAAGAATAACACCATTCAAATAAACATTCATACCAAAGTAGTTGGCCGAAGTGTAGTTGTAAACTTGTATGGTATCAAATACTGTTGATGTGGTATTTGACACAGTGTATGAAGTTTGTTGATATACAGACCCTGCGGGAATCATGTCGCTCCAGTAGAATGGCTGTGATTCTACTCGTCCCAATGTGATATCTGCCAAGGCAGTATCGAGTACTTCACCGGCAGTTTGATTCTGTACCACTTGTTGAGTGGCGGCGTTCAGTAGTTGACCTTTGAATTTCAAATATTCTTGGCTGTTGAACTGCAAACTTGAAAAAATATTGTATGCTTCGCTGCGCAAGAAATATCCGGCCAGGGTCATAGGTGCGCTTTGTTGCAGTATAGTAGCGCCGTAAGGCACAATATTGCTCAGGTCTCTGGTGTTGTTGGCACCATTGATTGGGCCCACTAATTTGCTAGATAAGTTTTCGCAGATGGTTTCATATTGAGTACGAATAGTACCCAGTGTAAAACTAGGACTGTTGTTGTTCAGCGGATTGTTTTGTAAATTGATCGGTACTTGATAAAACGCAGTAGCACTGGTTTGATCACTCAATACCAATACTTCAATAACATCTGTGGGCAAATATGTATCAGTTAAAGTAATACTAGTGCTGTCAGTGCTTACAATATAACTGTATTTGCTGGGTTGAATAAATTCTGAGCTTACATAAATTTTAATTGGAGGCAATACTGTAGTGGTTCCTACTGCTACATCTAACTTTAATGATTGACCAGTATAGGTAAATTTAAATTGTTGGTATTGTTGGCTGGTTGCAGCAGCAGTTTGCCAACCAATGAGTTTGTCAAACACTGTACGGTCTACATATTCTCTGGCCACACCTGAACTGATGTCTGATGTAATAGAAACATTGTCTTCTACATACAAGAATGTATCTTTGTAGAGATTGTTTTCAAACACAATATCACCAACGTTGTTGATGTTCAAATATTGTAGTGGGAATTGTAAAATAGGATCAAGTATGCCTGTGTCGCCCACGGCGTAACTAAACAACTTGCTGCCCGTAAATGTGCTGGATGGATACTTGGCTCGGTTGCCAAAACTGATGCCAGACAAGTCATACACATCAAACAATGGTGCTTGTTGTACACCAGTTTTTTGTTGTGCTTCGGTCCATTCAACACCATCGTACCAAAATGACAAACCTTTTTGCGTGGTACCGTTGAGGCAAACTGTGGTCTGATCAACCAACACTACTCCGTCACTGGCCACTACAAGATTAATAATAGGTTGTGCAATCAATGGTGCCACACTGTCTGGTGTGATAAACTGCACCACATAAATCTTATTGCGTACATCAGGATCTGCGTCAGCAGCAAAAATTACTCGTGTGCCATCAACAAATGTGTATCCATCTACACTGTATCCTGTACTGCCTTCAATGTTGCTGAATGCATCAGTTGCTGAGAAGTCAATGATATCAACTGGGTCCTTGCCTTGAGTACCAAAGTTGTATAATCTAATGTTTGGTCTAAAGTTAATGATGGGTCGTTTGGCACGATAGTTGTTGTCCAGTGTGGTCACGGTGTTGTTGTAAGCAGCACTGGCTTGAATAACATCCACATGGAACCAGCGATTGCTACGAGTCCAAGCGTTTAGATCTTTGCTGGCACGATCAATAGTAAGGTAATCCACTTCACCAGGTTCAGATGCAATGGTGCTATCTTTAGCATCAACCACATAAGTTTCAGGAGTGATAAAGTTCCGCACTGGCAGCAATTCAATTGCTGTGCCCACTCCTGCCACATAAAATTCATTGTTGGCAAATGCCACAGCAGTAAATCCTACCACTGTGGCAGTGCTCAATTCAAAAGTTGCCCCATCAGCCACTGTGGCTATTGAAAACTGTATACCATTGGCTGATATGGTTTTAATATAATATGTTACACCTGCCACAATACCGCCAGCAGTGGTACCTGAAAATACAATCTCCTCACCTTCGTACAACCCTGCGGTTGAACTGCATGTGATATAGTTACTGCCTGCTTGTGTAGCAGTACAAGTAAATGTAGTTGTGCCTGACCCGTAATTCACTGGCAACACATCACCAGTGAAACGTACTTTGAGTCCATTGGTAAATGTCACCCCATTGGGACTGGTATAGTTCTTTTGGCCAACAATTTGATCAATAAAAAGTGTGCTGGTTTCTGTTTGATCCAACAATCTGATTCGACCAAATATTGCAGGGTCTGTCCCGTCTTGATAATACAGTTCGTTGAATACTGCTGTCAACAGAGGTATGCGTTGAAAATATCCTGTGGAGTTTTTATACCAGCTGGTATTGCTATAGGTATTGCCGTAACTGATGGTGAACTTTTGATTGAGTCCAACATCAGCAATTTTAGACAAGCTGATGTAATCAACGCCGTTGCGATTTACAATACTGATTTGCCACACTTGATATCGGTCTGCAATAGGTACAACGTCAGTTTGGTCATAGTTTACTGTGTCATAACTGCCCACTTGACCATTTTGTGAATCTAATCTAGGCAATGGGTCATAGAATGAAGTTATTAACCAACCGCCATCGGTGTCGTCGGCAATGGGATTTGTAAAAACTAAAGTGCGAGTGTCAAGATATGTGGTGCCATCAATACCGCCATATGTGGCGATAAACTGCTCCAAAGGTTGATTGTTGATTTGGTCAAATTTTAATTCTGTCAACAAATCAATTGGCCCCACATCAGGAAGATCATAGTAGAATTGTTGCGCTGTTTTTTGTGGTACGTTAAAAGACACAACACCAAGATCTTCGCCATTGTTGGCAACGCCATACACATCTCGGTTGCTGATATTAGGAGTGGTTGGTACAACACCTGCCACACCCGGAGATGTCTGAATCCAAAATCCAGGGCCAGTTCCTGGAGTACCATCAACAACGTTGATAGTACCGCGCAAGTTGGTTTGATTTTCACTAACGTAATACAGTGTGTCAGGAGCATCTTGTGGCACTGTAAATGTCACAAGACCAAAACTGCTACCATTGCGTAATACGCCAGAGTTGTAGGCATCAGCGGTGCCAAGACTCAGGGCAGTTTTGATCCAGAATGGATAAACACCATTGAGTGTGATGTTAAACACATAGGTATTGCCACGAGTCAGGGTCAGTGTTGGGTTGGGTTGAAAATCAATTTGATAAGACGTGATGCCATTGTTGGTCACACGGTAGTTCACAGTTTCTTTGGCGTTTTGTGCCACCTGGAATGTGTAACTGCCGCCACGCACTAGATCTATAATGGGGTTATCGCCGGCCAATCCTGAAAAAGTGTAAACGCCATTTTCTCTATTGACTACAAAATTGTCATTGGTGGGCACACCAAGTGCAGCAACATCCACAGTTTCTGGACCGCTGGGCAACCAAAAGTATTGGCTAAAGTTGATGAAACTGTCATAGTCAACAAATGGGTCCCAGGTATAGTATTCACTGTTGTACAGCTGGTCAGCACGATTCTCATTGCCACCTTGAAATCCAATGGCATCATTCATGCCTGGATAGGTAATGACATTTTTAATTGTTTTTGTGTCTGGTACCAAACTCACAACACCAGGTTCTAACTGATACTCTTGACGTACTTCGCTGGGTTCAACCACATACTTGTCATTGGGGTTGACCCCTGGACCCACAGTGCGTCCAATAAAACCCTGTGTCTTTTTAAACTTGGGTTCTTGAACCATTTGATCCAGTGTGGCAGCCAAAAACTGCTTGTTAACTGGAGTTCTAAAAATCTCTGGTAAAAAATCAACTGATCTGGTTCGTGCCATTAAATTACTCCGCTGCCTGGGGCAGTACGCAAGTTGGTGCTGGTCAATGCTTCAATTACATCAATATTGTCAATGGTAGCACCATTGGCAAAAATTTCGTTTGGTTGGCTGCGGATTTCATACAGATCACCAAAACTCTTTTGTTGGTCCAAGGGCACTAGTACCACTGAACTGATAATTGTGCCCAGCTGGCTGTGCAAATATGCTGCCAACTCACTGAAGTAGAATGTGTCTCCAAAGTTCCATTTGTCAATGGAGAAATAGTTGTTCATCTCTGCCAGCACTGAACTTTTGATTTCGCTGGTGCTGGCGTTTGAATTTTGCGCACGGATCACTTTGATTGTGGCACGAAGTTCTGCGGCTGCCTTGGCACCAAACAATGGTTTGAATATCACTGAATTGACCACAATGTTGTCTGAAATCATTTTATAATCTTCTAGCGACTGGTATTCGGTACTGAGTTCATTGATGGTAGGGACAGCTGGTTCTATCACTGTGCCTGTGGTGTCACGCAACCAGTTTTGATATGCTGTGTAGTAGTTCTGTGTGACCACATACAAGTCAATGATGTTGGTAGATCCGGGATCAATACGATTGGTCAATGGTGAGTTGTGGCGATACTGAAAGTACAAATTTTGTCTACCAATTTTTGCAATCCATCCACTGACTGCAACAATGGTTCTGACACCAGTGGTACTGATACTGAGTTCATAAAATGCATCTTCATTGTAGGCGTAGAATACCTGGCCTGGCGTCCATTCGGTTTTGGCCAGTTCAATTTCATCCAATGTGCCATAGTCGTATGTCACTCTGTCTTGTTCTACCAGCAAATAACGTTGCAAGTTATCAAAATCCACAGTTTGTTGCAAGAACACATATGGACCAGCTGCGGTAGCAGTTCCAACTATTTCGTCAAAGAAGTCAGGATTGTCAGGTACGCCGTCATTGTCTGAATCACGATAGCTTACCAACACCTGGAAGTCGTCAACATAGCCGTCGCTTTCTACAGGCTGGCCAATGATTGTGGTATAGATGTCGCCAGGCAAAGGGTTGGTACTGTCTGGCTGGGTATTCACTGACAGCACATTGATAAAGTCTTTGATGATTGTGCCTGTGCGGCTGTCATATACCAGTTGATCTTCGTAAAAGAAGAAACGTGTTTGCAACACTGACCCAAAGTTGTAGCTCAATCCACGAAATGTGATTGTGTAATTTTGATTTTGCACAACAAACTGTACCATCCAACTGGCATCTTTGTTGGCGCCAGATGTGTCACCGGCAAATTGTTGGCTCCAGGGCGCAGAGTTGGTCTGTGAGTATGCATCAAGATTTTGCTGTGTGATAAGATACCAAGTGTAAGGAGTGCCAGTGATATCTCCATTGCTGTCGTAGCCAAGACCAAAATTGCGATACAACAAAATTTGTTCGGCCATGGCTTGTTCAACTGCATTGGGCAAGTCTGTTACAAACAACGGAATAATAGTGTCTACCAGTGCGCCAGTGGGCACAAAGTTGTTGATAGTCACAGGGCCAGCGCCTGTAGTCAAGTTACCTACACCGTTGTTGTAGCCGTCGCCTACAATTTGCTGCGGGCTGGCCCAGATTTCTAGTCGTTCGTCTGCACGGGTTGGGCTACCTTGTACCAGTTTGTTGTTGCGGTCAAAGTAATAGCCTGTGGGCGGCACAAATTTGATCAAACTGCCCACAATAGCATACTGGAACATTGTAGTAGTTGTAACGCCAATGGGAATTGGCGTGCCAGTGGCATTGGTAAAATATCCAGTGGTTTCATTGGCCAATGTGGTGCTTTGATGCCATTGATAGTTGGGCAACCATGTTATCCCATTGGGAGTAGTTGTAGATGTAATACGTGGAAAGTTGGCATAGTAAAACTGTCGAACTGTTGCGCTACCAATGTCCGGTTGCACCTGATTGGTAATTACGTCTGCAATCTCATTGCGGTTGGTCCACGAGAACAGAATGGTTGGTAAAATATTTTGACGCCACAGTCCGCCGTCACTTGAAAATGTATTGGTTGAACTGTACTTGCCGGTGTTGTCCACAAGATCAAGATAGCGGCTGGTACCAATGCTGGCACGGTTCAGGGCTTTTGATTTAATAATGCTGTTGTACTGAGTGTATGGAAAAAGAGTGTAGTCTTCTCCGTTGACCATGCGGTTCTGTGTGTAGTAACGTGCAGGAGCACGTTGTTTGATTTCAGCAATAGGTTCACGTGCTTGGCTGTTTGACACAGGGCGTGTGATGCCGCAGGTGAATGTGATAGTCTGCAAGTTGCCGTTTCGGTCAGTGTAACTGATGGGCAAAACTACGTTTTGCATTTCTTCAGGGTTGATGATGTATTGTAACCCGTTTGATGCACGTACATAAGCACGATAAGTGCCCACAGGAATTTCGCTAAACACACCATCACCAAATACCATGGTGATTTGATCGTTGGCCCTGGAAGTTACACTGTAGATAGGCTGTAACACATTGTTGCGTTGAGCGGCGGCAGTATAAACGTTTTCCACAAATTGCCATTCTCGTGCAATGTTGCCCACATTGTCTAGCTGGAACAACCAACGATCTTGGTTGTTAACACCTTCAATGTTGATGTCCACAGTACGGTTAGCAATGCGTTCAGCTAGGTTAAAGTCTTGATTTTGCAGCACACCTTGTTTGAACAAAAAGAAGTAACCTGTGTTGGCTGATTGGTAGCCCAGTTGATCATTTCTGTACAGCACGTTAAAACTTGTGCTGGGCGTTGGCGCCGGCTCATACACATAGTCTCTGCCTGCTGAAGTTGATGTCATGGCCTCAAAAGGCATGTTGATTCCATCCACAGTGGCATTGTAAGGAATCACAGGCAAAAATCCTGGCACCAAGTTGATAGCATATTCAGCAGTGTTTACACCCAAGATGGTTTGACGATTGCCTGGGCGACCCACACGCTGACTGTCTACTAGGCTGGCATTGATGATGGCAGTAAACTGCTCTTGCCAATCTGGATTGGTAGGATCCGCCCAGTTGATTGTGACATTACTCAAATTTACACCATTATAATCCACAACATTTTCAGTTGTTGTGACATTGAACACTTTTAGATAACCTTCAGCGGCTGTGTTGCGTTTGGCTGTGTAGCTTACTAAATTGGCCAATCGTGTGACACTGTCTCTACGTTCAGCAGTGTCAATGTAGTTTTCACGAGTGTTTAAGTCGGTGCGGAATGCCAGTGCTTGACCCATGAATGCCATGACGTCCAGCAAGGCAATGAATTCTGACGATTCAATGTAGTCATTGAATGTTTCAGGGTAGTACAGGCGCAAATAGTCAATGAAACTTTTACGAAGAGTTTCAAAATCGTAACTTTGAAAATCAGCTTCGCGGTAGGTTTGGTAGATTTGTTTCCAATCTTCTACGCCAAATATTGCTGTTTGTCTTGTGGTTGTTGCCATTTTTGTATTGTCCGTGCTTTATTTATTGATAATAAAAACGGCGTAGTTATACGTAGCTGGCACTGCGAGTTTGTTCGTCAAAGAATATGCTGAGAATTTCAGCGTTAGTGGTGTTTACAATGGTGATTTGTAACTGTATCAAAATACCATTGTCTTGCGGATACACTTGTACATCGTTGATAGTTAGTCTGGGATCGCCACCTGCCATACGTTGTACTTCGGCACGGATATCTTGTTGTAATTGTTCTATTTGATTTTCAAACAAAAAATCCCATAGCACTGTGCCGTACCCTGGACGACCGGGCAGTTCACCTTGTCGAATACTAAATGCATTCAACAGGTCACGCTGAATCAAATCAAAATCTGTCAGAGTAAACTTTTTGTTTTGATTGATGGTGTTGAAGCCGATGAATGTGGTCATGTTGATATTTATAGGTTAATTTGCTTTGGATTTACGCAGATTTGGAATAAACAATTTTGAAATGTCTGATATTAATCCTAGTATTGTGGCCAATACTGCATCAACTTCACTGGTGAGATCATATGTATAAGGCTGTGCCAGTAAATCTTTTTTCAAACTTTCAAAGTCTTTGACCAACTTATCTAAATATTTGCGAATGGCATCGTACTGTGCAATCAACGGATCCACAGTTTTTGACGTAATTTCTTGACCAGAAAGATTGACTAGTTTAACTTGTTGTTCTTTAGACAAAGTATTCAATCGTCTAAATTCTGCTACCAGTGTGCTTGGGGGTTGCGGCGGGCCATTGTAGTCTATAGAAGGAATTTTGTCATTGCCAAACACTCGACTCACAGCACCTGTTAGTGTGTCTCTATTGACTGTGTCAGTGGCTTCTCCTGGAGGAGCTTCTTGCTTAATAGAATCATTTAGTTTTTGTTCCGCTGTACCAATAGCAAATTTTGCATCAGCAAAACGTTTGTCAAAATCTGCCTGCTTGTCTGCTGGCAATTTGCCTCGTAACCAATCTGCACTTTCTGCAGACGATTTGGCAAAGTTTGCTGATATTCCAGACAGATCTTTGGGAATAAGACTGTTGATAGGCACACCAAGTGTGCCTGCGGCTGCCAGTCCCGAACTCATTAAGTTTTGTTGCGTTAAATTTTGTGCTGCAGGATTGCTCAACAAACTGTCAAGATTGTTGATGCCACCTTTGCCGGTCCACACCGCAGGACTTTTTAATACATCTGTTAGTTGATTTGAGCCGCTGGCAAGATATGTACTTGCTGTTCCGGGTTTGAGAAGGCCTGCTGTTTCTAGTTGTGTGGCGTTGAATCCAAATTTACCTACTCCTACTGAATTGGTAAACTGACTAAAGTCTTGCCCTGTAGAAGTACCCACTGCGGCCACTGTGGCACGAACATCAGTGGTGCCAAGCCCGGCCATTGGTACCAATGCCGTGGTTGTTTTTGCAAAGTCAGCTGTGTTGATACCATTGGTAACTGGTGCACCAAACAAACTTCCTATTTTGCCTGCTGTTTGTTGCAGTATTGATCCACCATTGGTGATTCTAGATTGCAAACTGCCAGTGGTGCCTGCTGCCAGTGATTGTTTGGCAGTGTCTGCAATACTTTTAAACGAGTTCAATGCACCTTTGTCTGACCCAGGAAATCCAGCCAATCCTTGAGATAATTGTGCTTGGGCAGATGCTAATCCGTCGGCTGCTTGAGTCTGTGCGTTGAGTATATCGCCCGATGTAAAACCATTTAGGCCGCCTGTCTTGGCCTGGTCTTGAAATATTTTAAAAGCCTGTTCTCTGGTTGTACCTGGAGGACAGCTGACTTCAAATGTTTTTGCGGCTGCGTTGGGATCAGGCAGACCAAAATTTTTGGCTATGGCAGCAGCCCTGGCTTTTTCTTCTTCGGTTAATGGCCTGTCAGACTGGGTGGTGGCAACTGCTCCGCCGCGGCCAGTGGGATATGTTCGGCCATCATCTATGGGTCTGGGATTGGGCAATGGGCTTAATCCTCTGCGCAGGCGCTCGTTGTTTACTCTATCCCAAACAATAGGGTCATTGCCTGAATACGTGAGTTTATCATCAGGAGTACCTGACGCTAGACCAGACTCAAAAGATGCTGCTGAACTGCTGATTCCACTCAAACTGTTAAGATCAAATACAAATGTACTCATAGTGCTTTGATGGTTACTCCAGCAGGCACTGGCACTGCACCTGGCGGTGGTTTGGGTTTGCCTTCTTCAAATTTGATTTTGACATCAACACCTTTGTTATGATAAGGATATGGTTCATGTGTGGGCGCCCTGGGCACAATGGTTTCTAGTGCTTTGCTTTTGACTTGCCAACCTTTGGCTGTGTCAAAAGCTGTGTCATCCAGCATGATTTTGGCAATGGGTTTGGGTTTTTCAACTGTGGGTGCTGTTGGCCCATTTAAGTCTATTCCACCAGCTGTGAACTTCAAATCACTGCCGCCGGCCCACGAACCGCTTGCGCTTTGTAACGCCATGGTACCATCTGCCTTGACTCCCAGTGTGGCTTTGCTGTAGATTTTAAAATCTTTCTGCGCAGTGATGTTCAAGTCGGTGACAGCTTCCATGGTGGTGCTTTTTTCACTTTTGACCTGTATATTGCCGCCAGCATACATGTTGATGTCACGGTCAGCATGCAGGTTGATGTCACCATTGGTGCGTATGTTCACCGAGTTGGTTGAGAACACATCCACTGTGCCCTCTGCGCCAAACTCCAACCAAGTCTGCCCATTGGCATGCGTGATGTAAAAAAAGTTGCCCGAGTCATTCATTGTGATCTGATGACCTTTAGGTGTGCGCAAACGGAACAGGGCATTGTTGCCTTCCAGGTCGCCATCATCCATCACAAGTGTGTGACCTCCCATGCGGCCTGTCACTTGTGCCTGGTCGGGTCTGATTTCATTGTTTTGAATTTTCTTTCGGATATCATTGGGTTTCATGCCACCTTGGTATACCGGAATACCCGGGGTGCTGATACCAAATACTGTACTGGGAGTTTCTCGTTGACTGCTTGAGCGAATAGGACCACGTTCAATGTCTCCATTGAGTCCTTGTTGGAACATGGCGCCGGCTACCACATTATGAACTGGTTTGAGTTGTCTAAAAAAGTTGTCTGAGTTTATTAATTTTTCATTGTTGGTGTTTACTTCAATTACTGGCAGCAGTGTATTGTCTGCAAAATAAGTTTCTTGATTTTTATTACCAGTGACATAGTTTGCGCTGCCGCCAATGGCAGGTACCATGTGTCCTAACCCATCGTCAGGAACAACACCAATGTAGTACCCTAGTTGTCGATCACCATTGGCAAACACACACAACACTGTGATACCAATGTCTGGCGGTGTGAACCACATGCCATAGGCATTTTGATTTTGGGTGTAGTCACCAACATTGTTATCTGCAGTTTTTCCTGCTGGAGTATACCCGTAGAAACCTGGCAGGTATCTCACTGTGGTCCATTTGGTTGGATCATCAGGGTTGCCGCCAGCAAATGTTTCAATGTATACTTGCAAGCGTCCAGCACGAGTGGGGTCAACGTTGTTTTTCACTATGCCAACAAATGGCCCAAACTCCGCTGGCGTTCCGCCACGATCCAGTTTATAGTTTGACGGTTTACCTGTACTGCGTTGTATTTCTGTTGACATCTCTATCCTTAGTATTCGTGTGCGCCTGGCTGTGTGCCGCCACGATTTGCATTATCAGCTATCTTTTTAGGTGTATTAACAGGGGCAAATACACTAAAAATCCCACCAACTGTTTGCCCATTGCTAGTGACCGATTTGGCTGCTGACAAATTGGAGACATTTGGTGCAGGCAACGATGACCCTCCAGATGAGGCTGTGTTGGTCACTGCCAACGCAGGAGACGGTGCTGGTTTTGTGCCACTGAGTCTTGCCGCTGTTGATGTTGCTCTTAGCTTATCTGTGGTAATTGCACTGGCCGACCCAGCACCGTTGTCAAGAGCCTTGTCAATTCTTCTTGGATCTATGTTAGCAAATGCCGCTGAGCTTTGTCCGCCGCCGGTGTTGGTCCTTGTGGTGGTTGCTTGAGCATTTTGTCTAGCCAATCGAGAATCTTCAGCAGCACTTTGATTGGGTGTGGCTGCTGCGGTGTTTTTGCCAGACGGCACTGGAAACATATACAGTGTGCCTTCCAGTGCTTGTTCAAATTTTCCGCCTTTGAATTCGCTGACCACTTTGTAGGCTCTATACACTGTGCTTTGCAATGGTTGTCGTGCTTCATTGCCTGGGCGTGCGTAAGGATCTGCCAGGCCGGTACCAAGATCATAGTCTTCAGGGCGCTGCCATGCTATTTCAAACATGACTTGGCTGGCATCAAAGTTGATTGTTCCGTCGGGCAAAAATGCCGAGTATCCAAATTCTTGTGCGTTCACACCGCCGGCCAAGCTGCCTTGTTGTATCCAGGCAGGATCACCAATGATACGAAGTTTGCCAATGGCCATGTCTCCAGGGCTGTACAAATATTCAGCGGCGCTGGCACTGACTTCGTTGGTTTTGCGGTCAGCACCCTGACGACTGGCATTGCTGGCCGGAGCATAGGTGTATTTGGGAATGTCTCGCATGCTGGACAAATATTTTTTACGCAGTTTGGCCGCTGCGCTGTCATCAGCATGTGTGCCTGTGACAGTGATGTTGTACAATCCATCAAAGTTTGCATTGTAATCTATCACTGCGGTATTTTGCCCAGTGAACCAAAATGGGTAACTTTTATGCACTCCCCGAAACTTAGTCAATGGAAAATATTTGCTGTCAAAGTCAATGAGTTCATACGGGCTGATAATAAACTTGATGTGGTATGCATAATCATTTCTAGCTTCATCGTACCTGCCTTGAGTGGCCTCCATGCTGATCTGGAACCATTGAATACGAGCATCGGCAGTGTTATCAAACTTGGGATTGAGAACTTCTGAGCCAGTTTTTTCATCATAATTTAATATAGCTTGGTCAGTAATATAAGTTGAATTTCTAATGGCCAAGTCGATCACTTGTACCATTTGCATACCTGCGGTGATACTCCAGTTGCGATTGCTGATGTCCATGACATTGGCAGCTTCGTTAAACGCTTGGCCTCCTACTTGTGTTGGCCCAGGTTTCATTGCTGTTTGATCTTGCGCCACTATCCTATTTGAAGGGTTACTAATTTTGGCGTCGCGAATTGGCTGCCGCCCTTGAGCATCTTCTACAAAAACAATTTCATAGGTATCCGGAATCTCGTATATTTTTTCATCAACTAGGTATTGTTGATATGCATTCATAGCTCCTACCAATCCTTGTTTGACTGTGTTTTGAGCTGACGAGGCTGCATTGGCTTTGGGGGGTGCTGCTGCGGCATCAATGGCGTTGTCTACCGCCCGCACTGATGCTTGCGTAGATTTAACTGGCATACGTTGTTGCGCTTGATTGGCAAAAGTTCTAGAATCAGTGGCCGCAGTCTGGCGTCCAGAGGCATCAGTGTTGGGCGTGGTGCTTGCTCCTGGTGCATCCGCTGGAGCCGTGGGAGGTGCAGTAGATGCATACACTAAATCCCCGCCCAGTAGTTTCCCCACATTGCCGTCAGTGAGTTGCACGTCATAAGGTATGGTACCACGACGAGTCCCGCCAGCTACCATTTGATTGATAGGTGCGCAGTCAAAATCATATGATACCAGTTTTGAAGTCACTTGCCATTTGATTTTTTTGATCAAAAAAGGTATAAATTTTTCAACCACAGCGTTGGGGTCAGTCAATCCTGTGTTGGGATCGGCTGCGCCCACAGGGACCAACACACCATTTTGGTCATAGCCATACCAGCGTATGACCATGAGATACGCTGCCGCAGTATAATTTATAGGTTGATTTTTTTCACTGACTTGCCCCATGTCCTGCACTGCTTTGTGTATTCTATCCAACAGTGAAATATTGCCTGGCTCAATCACTGTGAATTTCAAATCAGTTACCATGTGCGGGCTTTTTGTTTGGCGTCCTGGCAATAAATTGTCAATGGTGATTGAATCAATATAAAAGTCCACAGGAAACGCAGGATTGCGACCACGATCCACACTGTTGGTTCCCAACACACCGCCTGGTGGTGCTGTGTTCACGCTGCCGTCACCTCCGGTGCTGCTTTGTTGTCCTGGGCCAAGGGCTCCTAAAAACCCGCCGGTATTGGGAGGTGCGCCGCCGCTTTGAAACAACAGGTTATAACCATTGATATTTTTTTTCTTACTGCGCAACAGTTGAAGATATTGCCTGGTACTCATCAAGTACACACTGGCTTGCCAGGTATAACTGGCAAATCTGTCTAGTACGTTGGGTTGCGGTATTACTTCTGTTTTTGTGTTCAGTGTGCCCGACACATCGGCGCCTGGCGAAGTGTTAGCAGGTCCTTGAGTGCTGGCAGCAGTGGCACCTTGGTTCTGTGTTTGTGGGTTGTCATCATTGGCACGATTGGGTGCAATTGTGTTTAAAATGTTTGTGTTGGTATCATTCACAAACCCTTGCCCAGTTACAGAATTTTTTGGTGTTTGTACTTGATAGTCACCAATTTGTCGACGTTGCTGTTCAGCGTTGTCTGGCAAGGTTGGTGGTACTGCTGGTCTATAAGTTGCCATTGATTAGAACCCCAGTGCAGATTTAAGTGTGGTAATTTTGGGCAGATATATTTCTGTATTGGCCACAAAATCCAAAGGAGGTTTGGTCAGTGTGTTGGGATTGCGTTGATAGAACACCCACCATAATCTGGCATCGCCATACAAATCATGTGCCAACAAGTCAGGTCTATACTGATATGTGAGATTCAATTTGAACTTTAGATCATCGCTTTCCTGGGGGAAAGGTCTGTCGACCATGACATCCAAAAAGAACTGGCTGTACCCTGTGTTAAAATACGGGCTGGTTGCATCATAGTTGGCCATTACCAGAACCCTCCGCTTAACAGTTTACCATTGCTGAAATCTCTCACACTGAACTGTTGACTTTGTTGACTGCGTGTTTGTATAGGCAATAAAGTTATCTGTATTTCTATCTTGGTGGGAACATAAGTGTCGTTGGCTATGTTGGTCACACTTTGTTCAACCGTTAGTTCTTGCGCACCCACGCTGGGCAATGCCCCTTTGGGCAGCAGTGCATTTTTCAAACGATTGACCACAGATGCAATGCTGTTGGCTGGTGCGTTTTGTGACTTGACCAGTCTGTTGTTTAGATTGATGTTGTAGTTGTTGGGCTTGGTGCGAATATAATCAACATCGCTGGGCAAGCTGTATGAGAATGACTTGACCACACAAGGTTGATTGTTGAATTGATATTCGCCTAGACCTTGAATGTATACCAGTGGCGGCGGAGCGCCACGCTGTGGATCTTGACCGTAGAACATTTTTGTCACTGAGCGAAAAAAGTGTATCACTGCCAACAAATAGTTGGCTTCTCTTGTGTCTTGTGCTGTGAATATGCCTGTGATTTGCACATCACCAACATGACTGCTGTTGTAGAAATAACCTTTGTAGTTGCTGTGTGTGAGTGCTGTTTCTGAGTAGTCAGCATTGTAACTGGTTTGTATGCTGGGCATGTATGGAAACACCACACCATTGCTGGCTTTCAACGGAGCCAATAGTTTATTGTTGTCATCCATGTACAGATAGGTAGCACTGGGAGCCAGTTTGAGTCGCACACGCCAGTCGCCATCAGCAGGTGCTTGGAACTGTGCTTGTATGGCCTGTTGTTCTCGTGCTCGTTGCAGTGTGGCTGCTTCAAGGTTACCACCACGATTCTCATCTGTGCCAATGTTCACTGTGCTTTGTTGTGGGTTGGCGGCTGAGTCAGCTTCACCAGCAGCAGGATCAACAGTGGGCGGAACGTCTTCGGGTTGGTACGTTACTCTAGTGATTGTGCCTTGATTGCCACCACCGCCACCGGCTTCAAATGTTTCCGGCACGGCCGCTGGAGCATCGGTCACTGTGGTAATTGTGCTCTGACCTTCGTTAAAAGTTTCAATTTGTTGCGGCTCAGGCGCAGAAGTGTTAACTAACTCTTCGCCTGGAGCAAGGCTGTCTTGTACTGGCACTTGTTGTGGTTCCGCAATTATGGCTGCGGCAGTAGGTTCAGCAGCAGGTGCTGGTACAGATGCTGTTACGTCAGCACTGGTGCTGTTTCCACCTGCTGATTGACTTGGTTGCAATGTCTCAGCAGGAGGTATATTACTGGGCACTGTTGCTGTTTGATTTATGCTTTGTTGTGCGGCTGCATACGCTGGAGAGTCTTTGGGAGTCACTGCGGCAAGGGTTTCAGGTGGCAAACCAGCAGCTTGTATTTTTGCTTCTGCTGCTTCTTTGCTAATTGTTTCACCAGTTCTTAAATCTTGGTATGACCCATCGCGGTTGCCTATTACCCCTGCTTGTCTTTTTCCGGCTGTCAACAACTGCTGTTGATTGGCCACTGACTCTTGTTGAGCGATCATGGCAGTAGAATCAAACGTTCTAGTTCTTGGATTGCCTGTGTTAGGATCTGTTACAGTAACAGTAGCAGGAACCCCAGTGTTGACAGAATTTACGTATTGATTTAATTGTTCTTGTGTGTCCGCATTGACACGCACCGTCTTGCCTTGCGAATTGGTAATAAGGTACAAGCCCGTGTTTGGGTCTTGTTTGACATTGGGTGGTAGGTTGATATCGGCCATAATCTTATTTACCCATTTTTTTAACCGCGTAGTTTAAGAAGAGGTTGACAACTGTTGTAGATATGCTACAATAAGTACATATCTGGAGAAACCCCAACAATGACTTTAATTGCAAAACCTGCAGCCAAGGTTAACTACCTTAACAACCGTGACATTTTAAAAGAAATCCATTTAAGCAAAAATACCTACTGTAGTTTCCGGGACAGAACAACTGATCATCAATTTGACATGATCCTGCCTAGTGTAAGCAAAATCAATCAAAAGACCATTGCAGAAGCACGCCGCAATCGTGCTGACCGTCACAAACGTGAAACTGGCGAAGTAATAGATCCCAAAAAAATACCCAATACAGAGGTGGTTTTCCGTGTGATGACTTGGGAACACATACCTATGGCGCCCAAGAAAGTGCCTAAAACTGCTGCCAAAAAGAAAAAGATCGAAGACATCTTGGACCTGGATGACGTTACAGAAGACCCACTGGCAGACTTGATTGAAGACGTTGTGCTGGATCCCACACACATGCGAGTGAACTTCCCCCCGTTTTGGCACTACAGACTGGACGAAGACAAGAACCCTGCACTGGTGGGCAAAAGCCACTGGCGGGGTGATTTGGACACCGGCGAGTTCTGCAAGGATCATGGCATGATGACACGCAAACTGGCCACTATGTTTATGAAACTGTGCGAACGCTATGCCACAAGATCAAACTGGAGAGGATACACTTACAATGAAGAAATGCGCGGACAAGCCCTGTTGCAACTCAGTCAAATCGGCCTGCAATTTGACGAGTCCAAATCGCAGAACCCTTTTGCGTATTATACTGCCGCTATTACCAATAGCTTTACTCGCATCCTGAACATTGAAAAGAAAAATCAAAACATACGTGATGACATTCTTGAAATGAACGGACTCAATCCGTCCTGGACACGTCAGAACTCTGGCAAGGCCAGCATGGCCGCCATGTCCGGACCGGTTGTAACTACCTACGAAGAGTAGTATACTAGGTAGATGACAAATCTATTCAAGAAGGCCGCGGTCTTCACAGACATACATTTTGGATTGAAGTCCAACAGTCAAACGCACAACGATGACTGTTTGGACTTTGTGAAATGGGCTATCGCTAAAGCAAAAGAAGAAGGTTGTGAAACCTGCTTCTTCCTTGGCGACTGGCACAACAACAGGGCCAGCTTAAATATTGTTACCCTGAGTTACAGTCTCCGGGCCCTGGAGCACATGAATGACAACTTTGATCGGGTATACTTTATTCCTGGCAATCATGATCTTTATTATCGAGACAAGCGCGATATTCAAAGTGTGGAGTGGGCCAAACATTTGCCAAAAGTTGAAATTTGCAATGATTGGTTCAGTCATGGTGACGTTGTTATTGCTCCTTGGCTATGCGGCGATGACCACAAACGCATTCCAAAATTAAAGGGCAAATACATGTTTGGGCATTTTGAACTGCCAGGCTACTACATGAATGCCATGGTACAGATGCCAGACCATGGCACAGTACAACGTGGCGACTTTGGTGGATTTGATCATGTGTTTACTGGACACTTTCACAAACGTCAAACAGCCAACAACATCACCTACATTGGCAACTGCTTTCCGCACAACTATGCTGATGCTGGAGATGATGAACGTGGCATGATGATACTTGAATGGGGCCGAGAGCCCGAGTATCATGCTTGGCCGGACCAACCCAGATATCGAGTACATGGCCTGGCCAACCTAATTGACAATGCAGCCACATTGCTTGCACCCCGGATGCATGTTCGCGTAAATCTGGATATTGAGATCTCGTACGAAGAAGCCAATTTTGTCAAAGAGACTTTTATCAAAGATTACAGCCTGCGTGAAATGGCATTAATACCCAACAAGACTTCGGGTGTGGATGTGGACCTTGCGCCCGGCGATGTCAAGTTTGAAAGTGTGGATCAAATTGTCACCGACCAACTCACCAACATTGAATCAGAATTTTACGACAACAAATTACTGTTGCAAATTTATCAAAATTTATAAAACAATGATACCAAAAATTTGGATCATGCAATGACCTTTACAAAAAAACCTAAATTTTTACTTGTTCAATTTGCTCCAGGCAGTGCCGGAAAATTTTTAATGTCATTGCTAACAGGAAGCAATGACCTTGCTCATTTTGATCCAGTGGTCAATCAAAATAAAACAATCAACGGATGCATCTCCTATATTTTACAACACTTTAAACAACCAATAGGTGAATGGTGTAAGTATGAACCACATCACAACAGTTCTTGGAATTTGCATTTTGTTAGTACTAAGTACAGTCGTGGCAATGACTTGTCATATGATCAGTTTATGACTCATGCTCGTCAAGACGCTTCGGAATATTTTTGGGAACAAGTTGCCGACGAAAAAATAATCACAGTAGCATGGCATAAAACTCATATTCCAGAATACTATGCTGATTCAAAAATTGTAACTATCATAATAGATAAAAAAGCAGAAAAATGGTTTCATCGAGCGTTATGGTTAAAATTGTATGGCTGCAAAGATGGCAAAATACATCTCAAAGATAATGATCCAGAATTTCATCCCTTTATGCATCAATATGTTAAAAAGTTCAACAATCCAATGTATTCAGATGAACCTTTTTTTAGTTTTGTCAAAAGAGAAATTGTAAAAAATCAATTTAAAAAACAGTACACAGACAAAAATAACTTTGATAATAATATTTTTAGATCATTTGTCAATCTGTCAGATCTGCTGACTGTTGAGTCTTGTATTGCTAGTGTCAACAGAATTTGTAAAGAATTAGATTTTCTGCCAGTGCCCGAAGAAATTGTTCGTAGCGGGCAGGCACACTGGTTATCGTGTCACAATTTTAAGTATTGTACATAATGTTATCTGAATCGACTGTTGCAATTTTAAAAAAATATTTTGTTTTTGATCGAGTATTTGATCTGGTTGAATATGATCTAAACATGGATCAGTTGTACCAGGAACTAAAATTGTTACGTAAAGATCATTTTGAATCTAATTATAGATTTATTTTTTTACATTATGATACTGAATATTACATCACACAAGATTCACCAGGAATTACTATTATTAATTTACAAAAAATATTAGAAAGTTTAGATATCTCAAATTATTTTTGCCTTGTATTGACTCAACAAACTTTGCAAAAACAATGTCAACAAGCTAGAGACTTGCTTTCCACGGATGTTTGTAGTATCAAAACCATTACCAATTTATTACACACCCCATGTTATCCATCAGTAGAAAATAAAAATTTAGAATTGAATGCAACTGCTATAACAAAAAAATATTTGTCGTTAAACAGAGTTGGACGATTTCATCGTCAAACACTTGTGGCACTGTTAAAACATAAAAACTTATTGAAATTTGGAATAGTAAGTTATTTGGGAAATGACCATGTTACCAACAATTGATTTGTTGCAATTAACATCAAACACTCGTATCAACGAAAAAGTGTTGATACAAAGCAATCAATTAAGAGAAATTATTGCAGAATTTCCATCACAGCAAAAATTCAAAAATTTTGAAGATTCTTATAGTATAACAGGAATGGACAATGCACTGTACCAACAGGCCTTTTTACAAGTGGTAACTGAAACAGTATGCAACTATCCATCTACCTTTATTAGTGAGAAAACCATCAAACCTATTGTGAACAAGCGTCCGTTTGTTATTGTGGGACCAGTAGGATCTCTCGCTCGGTTGCAGTCATTGGGGTTTAAAACATTTTCAGACTTTTGGGATGAGAGCTACGATGTCATAGACTCATTTGAAGATCGTATCACTGCTGTAGTTACTATAGTCGAGACTGTATGCGGATATTCAATTCAAGAACTCCAATCTCTTTGTGTCAAGATGGAAGATGTGTTAAACTACAATTTCAATTACTATGTCAACGAGCTGGAAAATATTGAATTACAAAAGTTTGAACAGGCCTGTATTGAAAATTTAAAATCAAGATATGATTAACATAAAAAACCTTACCGTTAAGAACTTTATGAGTGTGGGCAACGCCACACAAGGCATTGACTTTGACCGTCAAGACTTAACGTTGGTATTAGGTGAGAATTTGGACTTGGGCGGCGATGGCAGCCGCAATGGCACAGGCAAGACCACAATCATCAATGCCTTGAGTTATGCCATGTACGGGCAAGCATTGTCAAACATTCGCAAGGATAATTTGGTAAACAAAACCAACGGCAAGGGCATGTTGGTCAGTCTTGACTTCTCTGTCAATGGCAAAACATACAAGATTGAACGTGGGCGCAAACCCAATGTGTTGCGCTTCTATGTGGACAGTGAAGAACAAACTGCCACAGATGATGCACAAGGCGACAGCAGAGAAACACAGGATGCTATTGAACGTGTGTTTGGTATGAGTCATGACATGTTCAAGCACATCCTAGCCTTGAACACCTACACAGAACCGTTCTTGAGTTTGAAAGCCAATGAACAGCGTACCATCATTGAGCAGTTGCTGGGCATCACTGTCCTCAGCGAACGTGCTGAACGCATCAAAGAACTCAACAAAGCCACCAAGGATGCCATCACAGCCGAAGAGTTCAGAGTACGTGCTGTGCAAGAAGCCAACCGGCGCATTGAAGAACAGATCGAGAGCTTGCGTCGGCGTCAAGGCCTGTGGCAAAAGAAATACGACAGCGACCTTGCATACCTTGTGGGGCAATACGACGAACTGGCTAAAGTAAACATCGAAGCAGAGTTGTTGGCACACAAAGAGCTTGCACTATGGACTGAACGCAAGAAGGCAGCAGACGCACATGATCGATTGCTGGCATATCAAACTGCATGGCAGCAAACTCAAGCCAAAGACATTGCCGCATTGCAAGCCAGTTACAATCAACTCAGTCACATTGATATTGCTGGTGAACTGCAAGCACATCAAGACTTGGCAGCATACAATCAACGGACCAAAGACATTGCTGATCTTGAAAAACTCATTGCTCGTTGTGTGGCTGATGAAGCCAAAGAACAAAAGATCATTGACAAGTTAAAAGCAGAAATTGCACAACTAGAAGATCACAAGTGCTATGCTTGTGGGCAGGAAATGCATGATGCCAAACACGAGCAAGTGCTGGAAGCCAAACGTAAAAGTCTGCAAGAGTCAGCACTGCAAGCCTTGGCCACCAATGGACAGTGGATGGAGAATACTGATGCATTGAACGCATTGGGTGAACTGGACATCAAACCAGTTACACATTATAAGACCGAAGCTGAAGCCATTCGTCACAGCAGTGAACTAGAAAACATACAGCAAAAGATCACAGCCAAATCAGCCGAAACTGATCCTTATGCTGAACAACTCTTAGGTTATGTAGCAGTGGAACTGGGCGCACAACCTGCCACACACTATGATACCGAAGCACAGGCTATCAAGCACTCTACCCAGGTAAATAATTTACTACAACAAATTACCAGCAAGCATGCCGAAACTGATCCCTACAGCGAACAGATTGAGGACATGCAACAACAGGCCTTGCAAACAGTAGACTACAATCGAATCAACGAACTGACCAAAGTACAGGACCATCAAGAGTT
>Ga0114976_10000023_pt1 | contig 74545 bp, 109 predicted proteins | sample S_130805_EF_Meta_FD_87319 | JGI IMG/M metagenome (GOLD analysis project Ga0114976, IMG submission 87319) | Freshwater microbial communities from Lake Simoncouche, Canada to study carbon cycling - S_130805_EF_MetaG | ecosystem: Environmental > Aquatic > Freshwater > Lake | place: Lake... | reverse complement strand
ATGTCGGGCCTGTCGTTCGGCCCGCTTACGACACTTCCAGCGTGGTTGTGAGCCGCCGAGCCATCGAAATGGCTCTCGGCGAGAGCCACCGGCCCATCCAGACGATGGCGAACGCGGCGAAACGCGGCCTGAAGCTGGCACAGCGGTCAGAAAACGTCGATTCTCGCCTCTTGTGCGTTGCCGAGAGGCTCGCGAACCGCGAAATCGTGTCTGTCGAAGAGGTTTTGTACCTCGCCGAGGTCTACGAACGCTGTTTGGCGGCGAAAGCGACGGGCTGGTCGGGCACGCCGGCCTGGATTGAGTGGCAACTGGCGGGTGGTGACGCTGGTCAGAAGTGGGTGGATCGGCGTGCTGCTTCCGCGCAGCCAGAAGCAGCACCTTCGGTGGACTCTGCGATTGAAAGCCCGGTCGCCGACGCTCCCGCCGAGGAGCGAGCCGCTTCCGACGTGAACCTGACGCCCACCGCGGGCATGGCCGCCGCCGCGAAGCGTGGCCTCGCCCTGCACGAGGCTGGCCGATCGGGCGACGGGCTCAAGCCGGAGACTGTTGCCCGTGCCGGCAAGATCGCCGCCCGCGAGGAACTGACCCCCGAGCACGTTCGCGAGATGCGGGCGTGGTTCCGTCGCCACAAGGTGGACAAGCGACCCGGCTGGAGCAAGGCCGGCGCTGAGGCCCCAGGTTACACAGCGTGGCAACTTTGGGGTGGAGATGCGGCGTGGCGGTTCAGTGAGGCCAAGGTCTCGCAGATGGAGCGAGCCGCTGGCGAGCGAGACATCGTCGAAGGCGAGGAGTACGAATCCATGCTCTCGCCCGCGAATCTCGCCCTGGCTGAGTCCTATGAGGCGATCGCCGAAGAGTACGGTCAGTTCTCGCAGAACGACGCCCACTACATGACGGAGAATCCGTTCGCCGAGAGCGGCAAGAAGTGCAGCAACTGCGTCTTCTTCGAGAGCGAGGAAGGCAGATGCTACATCGTGCAGGGCGAGATCGCTGCCGATGCGGTTTGCAAACTGTGGATCATCCCCGAGGAGCGTATGAGCGAAGAAAAGAAGCCCGAGCCGGCTCCGGCTGTTGATGAGAAGGCTGCCGAGGACGTGCGGGCAGCGAAGCAAGCAGAAGAGATCGCAGTGAAGCTCGCCAACTTGAAGGCGACAATTCTGCGCACTCAGTTGCACAGCATTCCAAAGGGTTGATAGTCTACAGGTAGACACATTGCCCCGCGACGGATGTCGTGGGGGGCAGTGCGAGCGTCTCGAGGATTCGGGAGCGCGGCGCGCTAGCGGGTACACCCGCCGGCCGCCGCACACCGCGATTGGCCGGCTCAAAACTAAGGAGCAGGCAAATCATGGCGTCCAATCTCAAGCGTCTCCAGGAACGTGCAGCGGCAGTGGCCGCTCGGATGACCGAACTGGGCGGTATCGAGGATCGCTCGGCCGAACAGACCAAGGAACTCGTCTCGCTCGGCAATCAGGCCGACGACCTGAAGACCTCCCTCGACTTCGAGGAGCGGATCGCCGCCAAGGAAGCCGAGCTGCGTGCGGTGGTCGAGAAGGCCGCTCCCGCCCCGGCCCCCGTCGCCGAAGTGGCCGCCAAGGTCGAGGATAAGAAGGTCGAGATTCGTTCGATCCAGCCTCACCACACCACCCTGCGGGCGTTCAATGACGGCCCCGAGGCTGTCGAGAGTGCCTATCGCTGCGGTCGCTGGCTCCGAGCCCATATCTTCAAGAACGCCGACGACCTCCGCTGGTGCAAGGATCACGGCGTCGAGAGCCGTGCGATGGGCGAGAACAGCAACTCGTCTGGTGGCGCTCTGGTGCCGGAAGAGTTTGCGGCCCGCGTGATTCGTCTCGTCGAAAACTACGGCACCTTCGCGGCGAGCAACGTCGAGAAGGTCACGATGACCCGCGACACCCTCGTGATCCCCAAGCGGGTTACTGGCACTTCGGCCTACTTTGTGGGCGAAGGCACCGCGGTGAGCGAGAGCGAGCCGACCTACGCGAACGTGCAGCTCATCGCGAAGAAGCTGGCCGTCGGAACTCGGATGTCGAGCGAGATCGTCGAAGACGCTCTCGTGTCGATCGCTGACGCAGTGGCGCTTGAGTTCAGCACCTCGCTGGCGCTCAAGCAGGATATGTGCGGCTGGCTCGGTGACGGCACCTCCAGCTTCGGCGGAATCCACGGCGTGGTGCCGAAGATCAACGACGGCACGCACACCGCGTCCGTCCAGACCGCCGGCACGGGTGCAACGGGCTTTGAAAGCCTGACCGTCACCGACTTCATCAAGCTCATCGGCAAGATGCCGCTGTATGCTCGCCAGGGTGCAGCGTTCTACATCTCGCCGGCCGGCTTCGCGGCCTCGATGGCTCGCCTCCGCTACGCGGCTGGCGGCAACACGGTGGAGTCCGTCGGTGGCGGCGTGAACGAGCAGTTCCTCGGCTACCCGGTGAACCTCGTCCACGTCATGGACGGCCAGCTCGGTTCCGATCCGAGCAAGGTGAAGGTGCTGTTCGCGAACCTGGGCCTGTCGAGCATCTACGCTCGTCGCCGGGACTTCTCGGTCAAGCTGTACGACCAAGTGTACGCAACGACCGACCAGCTCCTTCTCCAGGGCTCACTTCGCTTCGACATTAACCACCACTCGCTGGGCGACAACACGACCGCTGGCCCTGTGATTGCCCTCAAGACCGCGGCCTCGTGAGCCTAACAACCAAAACCTCAAGGAAAGGAACCCCTAGACCATGATCCACGCCCAGAATGTAAAGGTTGTGGCCTCCGTCCCGGCTTCGGTCGGCACGAGTGCCGTGACCCTGACGATCGACTCGCTCGGCTACGACTACGCCAGCGTGTCTGTCATGCGTGCCAGCAACGCCTCGACGGCGTTCGCCAGCGTCCTGAAGATCGAAGAGTCGGATGACAACTCGTCCTACGCGAACGTCACCGGCTTCGTCGGTGGCACCGACTTCGCGATCCCGGCCGTGACCGACACCGCGTCGGCCGCCATCGTGAAGCTCGATGTCGACACGAAGGCTCGGAAGCGATACCTCAAGGTCACGGCGACCCCCGCGGTCAGCGTGAACACTGTCGTGTCGGCTCGGCTGTCCCGTGGCGATGCCCCGACGACTGCTGCCGAGGCTGGTTGCATCGGTTGGATTCGAGGCTGATTCCCGAACTGCGGGACGGCCACGACGGCCGACAAAGGCGCATGGATGCGCGCCCGCTCCATATTAGGAGCGATCCATGCTGATTCGTGTCGGTAACGTCGAAGCGGAAATCAAAGTCGCGGCGGTGATGAGCACCCCGCGACTTGGGTTCACTGACAATTTCTTCTGTGTCTCGTCGGCCCTGGCCCCACACGGCATCAGCCCCATCAAGGTGACTGGTGCTTACTGGGGCCAGTGTCTTCAGCGGGCGATGGAACAGGTCATCGACGACAACGATGTCATCCTGACCATCGATTACGACACGGTCTTCAGCTCGAAGACGGTCGAGGCGTTGCTGGCGTTGCTGCTCCACTCTGGCTACGACGCCATCGCGCCGCTCCAGACCAAGCGGGAGGCCAATGCGGTCATGTTCGCCCTGGCGGGAAGTGACGTGGATGCGAAGACAACCGTGGACGGCGACTTCTTTCAGAAGGTAGTCCAGCCGGTCGAGACGGCCCACTTCGGACTGACGTTCCTGCGAACAGCGGCTCTCAAGAAGATGAAGAAGCCTTGGTTCATTGCCAAGGCGAATGCCGACGGCGAGTGGTCTGGCGGGCATACCGACGAGGATATCGGCTTCTGGAAAAGCTGGGCCGCGTGCGGGAACAAGCTGGGGCTGGCAACGCACGTCAGCGTCGGCCACGCCGAGCTGATGGTCACATGGCCCTCGCGGAAGGCCGAGGGCGGCAAGGTGCAGCAGCACACGACGGAGTATTGGAACAGCGGCCAGAAGGCACCAGAAGACGCCTGGGGGCAAGTCAATTGAGAATCCGCATCCTCCAGAGCTTCGACTGCTACGAGAAGGGGCAAGTCTTCGACGACTGGTCTCCTGGGATGTGCGACATCCTTATTCGGCGAGGGCTGATTCAGGAGGTCGAGACGGCCGAGGCCGCGCCGGTGGCCGTCGAGCGGGCTGACATGACAACCAAGACGGTACAGAAGAAGAGGCGATAATGGACACGATTATCTTCGGCACGCCGCAGAACCCGACGCCGACGATCACGCCGTATCGCAGTCTTCGGCGAATCACGTCGCCGGCCGTGGAGCCGGTCAGTCTGTCCGTCGCCAAGCAGCACTGCCGCGTCGATACGGACGCCGACGATCTCTACATCCAGTCGCTGATCGCGGTCGCGAGGCAGTATGTAGAGGACGTTCTGGATATCACGATCTGCACGACCGTCTGGGAGGTCAAGTACGATCTGTTTCCGGTCTGGGCGATCATCCTGCCCCGGCTGCCGATGCTGGATCGTGCGGTGACTGTGACCTACCGCACTGGCGATGGCACCTACGGCACGCTCTCGAGCGCCACTGACTTCCAGATCGACGCTAGCGTCCTCCCCGGCCGCATCTACCCGCAGTGGGCTCGCTCGTGGCCGGCGACTCGAGGCGACGAGAACTCGGTGACGGTGCGGTATTCGGCGGGCTACGGCGACGACGGGCAGTCCGCGCCGCCCGTGGTCAAGCACTTGATCCTTCTTTTGACGGCCCATTTTTATGACACGCGGCAGCCCGCTGTCACCGGGGCACCCCAGTCGGTGCCGCAGACGTTCGAGACGCTACTCGCCGCCGCCAGCCAGGGGGTCTACCGATGACCGTTCGCGCCCGCATCGACATCGACGCCGTATACCACGATGTCGACGAAACGACGCTGACTATCGGCAACTTGTCCGAGCATCTCTCCCCTGCCCTGACGACGGCGCAGACGATCAATGGCAGCGTCGGCACGGCTGCGGTGCAGATCGTCGGTGCCACGCCCCTTTCGACGCTGGTCGTGAAGAACACAGGCGCGGGCGTCCTGCGGCTGGCCGGCAGCATCAACGTCTCCGCCGGCCGGCTGGCAGTCCTGCCGGTGACGGCGACGATCACGGTATCGGCCCCCTCTGGATCAGGCACCTACACCGCACTATGGATGGGGTGATCGATGATCAACTCAGGCACCATGCGGGAGCGGGTGACGATCCAGAGGCCAGTGGATCAGCAGAGCGCGTTCGGCGAGACGACTCTGACCTGGGAGGACGAGGCCACGGTCTACGCCAGCGTCATGGGCGTTAGGGCAGCCGACTACTTCGCAGCCCAGCAGGCCGGAGCATTGGTCACCCACCGCATTCGCATCCGATTCTTCCCCGGCATCACGCACCAGCATCGCCTTATGTGGCGCGGCCGCGTGATGGAGATATCCAGCGTGCTTGAGCGAGAGGCTCGCTCGATCCATGAGATACTGGCGAGGGAGGAGGCGACATGATTACGCAAGGACAGGGATCGCCCAGAACATTCGGCGGCCAGACGGGCAAGTCGCTCGCCGAAGGCTTCGTCACGGTCAAGACGGCTGGCATCCGCGAGCTGGCGGAGGAGTTGCAGGCGATTGCCGCCAAGATGGGCGAGCCGAAAGCTCTTGAGGATGCGGTAAAAAAGGCCGCCGAGCATATTAGGCGTGGGTATCGAGCCAAGGTTGGAAACGCCACAGGCAATCTCAAGAAGTCGGTCAGGATCAAGACGAAAACCTACGACGCCGCCGCGGTCGCTATCGTCGGCCCGTGGCAGACTGGCACAGGAAGCGCTACAGAAAAAGACGGTTCGGGCAACCACGCATGGCTCGTCGAATGGGGCACCGACCGCCGTAAGCCTGGGACGAAGGGGCGTCGGACGTACCTCAACGTCCATCAGTTGATCAACGGGAAGATGCGACGGCACTCGTCGGCGAACAATCAGCAGTTCGCAAATATGTCGAGAGGCTACTACTTTCTGATGGGCAGCATCAAAGAAGCAACGCGGCAGGCCCGCATGGGCAAGGGATACCCGCACGACTTCGGGTACACCAACGGGAAGATGCACCCGATCACGCTCCACCCAGGCGATACCTACCCGGCGATGCCAGCGAAGCACGCGATGCAAAAAACCATTGACGAGCAGCAGGGGGCCGTATTCAACACGCTGAAGGCCGCCATCGAAAACACGCTGGCGAGGCTCACGCAATGATCATCTCGCCCGAAAAGCACGTTTTTCAGAGGCTTGTCACCACCCCCGCGGTGGCGAGGCTTGTGGGCTTTCAAGTGTTTCCGATTGCCGTACCAAAGACCGCCGTGCTGCCATTTTGCGTCTATAAGCGGAATAACATTACTAGAGACTCCAGCCTTGTCGGGCCTCTCTATCAGCCTGTTGTTCATCTTCAGATCGCCTCCTGGGCTCTCTACTACGACGCGGCACGCGAGCTTGCAGACGAGGTGAGAATTGCTTTGGATGGACGCACCGGCACCCTCGCGGGCAGTACAATTAGTGATATACGGCTCGTTTCGGAAACGGATGACTATCTAGACCCGGCAGCCGTGGGAGCCCAGCTCCCTCCCGCATACGAGGTACGACAACTATTTCAGATTCGGTGGTCAGAGGCCACTGAATAAGACTCTAGCGCAAGGAGGCGCACTATGGCCGGTACTGCTGCAATGGGCGTGTCGATGACCTACGCGGGCACGACGCTCACGATCACGAGTTTCAATGTCAACGACACGATCGACAACGCTGACGGTTCGCACCTCGGCATCGCTCCAGGCGGCCGCCGCGAGTACGTCCCGACTTTCGTTCAGCGAGAAATCTCCTGCGACTACATCGGCGCGACGGTTGTCTCGGCCCAGACCGGATCGATCTCGATCAGCGGCCCTGTCTCGTTCACGGGCGGCGCAACGCTTCAGTCTTCGACTGTCAGCGGAGCCCTCGGCGACCTTATCAAGGGCAGTGCGACTTGGCGGGTGGCCTAACGCTCTGGAGGTGACCCGACATGGCCGGGGCCACCGCAAACGGCGCGACGTTCTCCTTCTTGGGCTTCAGCGGCACGCTGACCGGCATCTCCGTGGAGATGCCCACGGCCGAGGTCACGAACATGACCGGCGTTGGTGCTGGCCGCGGATACACAGTTATGGTGCCGACCGGAGAACAATCCGGCGGCACCATAACTGTGGACTTCCTGACCATCAACGCCGACCCCTGGGCGTTTGTGAAGCTGGCTGGCATCCTGACGTTCACGTCGCCGGGATACAGCATCAGCCGCCGCGTGATATGCGAATCAGCAACTGTGTCTGCACAGTCTGGCGAGTTGGTTCGCGGTTCTCTCAAGTTTCTTATGACTGACTACACAGGCGCATAGTCGGCAGGATGCCGCACCGCACGCACTTTTTTGGAGCAGATCGAAATGGCACTTGATCGTAAAAGCATCCTGGCTGTCGATGACGTTCGCAAGGAGAAGTTCGCCGTTCCCGAGTGGAAAGGTGACGTGTTTCTTCGTGTTCTCACCGGCACCGACCGCGATCGTTTCGAGGAGTCCTACGCTGACCAGAAGATGAAGGCGTTTCGCATTCGTTTCCTCCTGCTCGCCTTGTGCGACGAGGACGGCGAGCGGCTCTTCAGCGACGACGAGGCTGACGTTCTGGGGAAGAAGTCGTCGGTCGTGATCAATCGACTGTTCGAGGCCGGCTGGAAGCTGAACGCCTTCACGCAGGAGGCCGTGGATGGCCTGGGGGAAGATTCGCCCGCCGCCCCGAGCGACGTTTCTACTTCCGCCTAGCCGCAACTCTGGGGATGAGCGTTAAAAAGCTGTTGCAGGAGGTTGACAGCAAGGAGATCGCCGAGTGGTACGCATTCGATCAGCGATGGCCGCTGCCTGACCCTTGGGGCCAGACGGCGCGACTGTGCCGGGTGATCATGGCGTCGTCTGGGAATTACAAGAAGCACGACATCCCAGACGAGGCCGCGTTCATCCCAACTGTCGTCAAGCCAGAGCAATCGCAGCAGCAGTTGATGGCCGAGCTGATGAAACTGAACACGCCAATCCAGGGATGAATCGATGGCAAGCGGCTACCTCGGCAAAATCAGCGCTGTCGTCTCAGCGAACACGGCTGACTTTCAGAGCAAGCTCAACGCTGCCGCGAAAGATGTCCAGAAGTTCGCGAGCAGTATGCAGGGATCGCTGACCAGCGCCCAAGCGGGCTCATCGTCTGCGCTTCGTGGCATATACACCGATGCGCAGAAGCTCGAGCGGGCGCTGACGGCGATCTCGACGAGGAAGCTGTCGTTTCGCGGGTTTGCCGACAAAGACATCAATACCGCCGTGGGGCGGATGCAGGCTCTGTATTCCGCGACGGAGCAGATAAACAAGCCACTCGCGGCTGCCGCGAAAGCCTTCGGAAAACTCCCAGCGGAGATTCAAGGGGCTTTCCTGCCAGCGTTGATATCGTCGCAGAAGGCCGCCGAGTCGCTCGCAGACGAGATCAATCGAACCGGGAAAGTCAGCGAGCAGCGATTTGACGCTGTTGCCGCGAAGATCGACCGCACGACCGCGGCGATGTCTAGGCTCAAGGAGGCGTCTTCGCTCGTTGCGGGGCTTTCGACAGGCAGAGAGCTGGCTTTTCAGCGGCCAGAAATGGTCGCCGAAACGAGGCGATCGGCATCGATTCAGTCTGACATCGGCAAGCTGCCGCCCGAGTCAATTAGAGGCTATGCAGAGCTTGTCTCGCAGCAACGCGCGGCTGCGGTCGAGACCGAGCGGCTTGCTTCTGCTCTTGAGAAGGCAAAGCTGTCGCGAAACGGCGATGTGGCGGCGGCGACTGCCGCGTACAAAGCTCAGATCGCTGCGCAGAGGCAGTTGAATGACGAGATAGAACGCCGAATCCAAACGGAAGCTGACGCGAGCAGGAGAGCAGCCGCCGCGGCTGACGCCGAGATCGCCACCCTCATCAGGCGGGAGCAGGCCGCGAAGGCGGCAGAGCAGGCAAGACTCGCCCAGGCACAGAGTGTCGCCGACGGTGAGATCGCCACTCTTATCAGAGTCAATCAGGCAGCCAAGGCAGCGGAGCAGGAAAGGCTGGCTCTGGCGCAGAGAGTGGCCGACGGCGAGATCGCCACGCTCATCAGGAGAGAGCAGGCAGCAAAGGCAGCGGAGCAGGCAAGAATCGCCCAGGCACAGAGTGTCGCCGACGGTGAGATCGCTACTCTCATCAGGAGAGAACAGGCGGCAAAGGCCGCGGAGCAGGCGAGACTTGCGCAGTCGCAGAATGTCGCAGACGGCGAGATCGCCACGCTCATCAGGAGAGAGCAGGCAGCAAAGGCTGCCGAACAGGAGCGTCTTGCTCAGTCGCAAAAGGCCGCTGACGGCGAGATCGCGAACCTAATCAGGGTCAATCAAGCTGCAAAGGCGGCAGAGCAGGAGCGTCTGGCCCTGGCCGAGAGGGTGGCCGACGGCGAGATCGCCACTCTTATACGAAGGGCACAGGCAGAAAAGGCCGCCGAGCTTGGCGGAACGACGGGCCTTACGCTGGGCATGGACATCGAGGCTCCTGCTCGACAGCTTGGCGTGCTTCAGAACAGCATCACGTCGCTCAAGAGCGTCATCGACACGCTCCCCGAGCCGCTTCGGGTTAGGTTCGTCCCGGCCATTCGCGAGGCCGAGGCGGAGTTCATGCGTCTGAATTCGGCTGCGGTTCCCATTGCCGGCGAAATCGAAGCAGCGCGACAGCGTCTCGTTCGCCTGACGCAAGATGCCTCGCGGGCGTCGGCGGCGATGAACTTCGCGCAGTCGTTCGGCGGCGAAGGAGTCACTGGGATTAGGCTGGGCCTTGATCAGCGTGCCCTTCAAGGAGAAGTTGCGGCGTTAACGGCATTGCAGGGTGCTCTCGGTAGGACGCAAGCGGAGGCGCGCGGCCCCGCAGTGGCTGCGTTTAATGCGCTGCGAAACGCAATCGCAGAGGCGATGGCAGCAGGAACTCGAGATGAGCCAGCGACAAGACAGCGAATTGATCGATTGCGTGCCGCCGCTGTTAACGCAACGTCTCAAGCCGGTGGCGGCAGCGTCAACCGCATCCGTCGCGATATGCAACGTGCCGGCGACGTTGGACGCGGTGGTTTCGACAATCTGTCGCTCGCTGCTAATCAAGCCGCATTCGCGATCGACGACTTCATGTCTTCAACCGGCGGCATCGATCAGAAGCTGCGGGCCGTCAGCAACAACGTGACGCAGCTTGCCTTTGTTTTGGGCGGCACAACGGGGCTATTCGTCGGCCTTGGGGCGGTCTTGGCCGGTCAAGTAGCCGTGGGCCTTGTCAGGTTCGCAAACAACGGGCGTTCGGCAGAAGACCAAACCAAGGCGCTCAACGACTCCCTGGCCCGCCAGAAAAGTCTTGTTGAAGAACTCGCACAGGCGTTTAGGTCTCTGGGAGACGCCGTGTCCCGAAGCACGCTCTCCGCGGGCGGTGATTCTGGCAGGCAGTTCGGGCAAGGCGTGTCCGATATCCGCAGGAAGCAAAGAGAGCTTCGCGAGGGGCGTGTTGCTGCAACGGACGTGGGCTTCCAGACGAACGCCGCGAACATATCCCGAGACAGGAAGCAGCTTGAGACAGAAACAGACCAAGGGGTTCGCATCGGCCTGTCGCGGCGAATTCAACAGGCCGAGGCAATCAACCGGGATTTGCCGAGGGTTCTTGCGAACCGTCCGCCGCAGCTTCCCGCCGCCCCGAATATCGGCGTAAGGTCTGGTACGGGCGAGATAAACGGAGCGGGCCAGCTTCGCGAAGTGTTGTTTCAGGAAGTTCTTAGGAACATCCCACAGACTCGTAGAACAACGACCGGCCGCGAGGCCGTTCCTCAAGAAGAGCGAGAGCGCCGCGCTAGAGAAATGACGGCAGGGGTCGATGACTCGTATTCGTCGCAGCGAGATGTCATTGAGAAACTTATCGGCCAGTTGCAGCCGCAGGCCGACAGGGGAGAGTACGGCTTCGGCGAGACCGTTCGCAGACTCCAGTCGCTCCTAGACCAGCTTGAATCGCCGTTCCAGAAGGCCATTGACGACATGGCCCTGAAGGTTGCGTCTGCGTCAGAAGAGGCCGCGCGATTCATTCGCGAGTCTCAAGAAGATGTTGCCGACGCGATTAGCCGCGGCGTCCCAGGGGCTGCAAGGTTCCAGCAAGAGCTTGACTCGCTTGCCTCAGACTTGACGGAAGCGAATGCAAAACTCGCGCGGTCGGTTGAGATGGCGGCAGAGACGAGCGATCCAGCGCAGCGAGAAGCCTTGGCGAAGGACGCCGAGAAGCAAGTTGCCGCAGTCCGCATCAAGCAGGCCGAAACGGAATCAAGAGCCAGGGAAGTGCGTCTTGGTCGGTCGATGGGCGGCGAGCGGCTCACTCAAGCGACGGCATCGCTCGAGGGCAACGAGCGGTTCAGGAACGAACGCGCGGGCCTAATCGCGAGAGGCCGCGCGGCGGCCGACGCAGAGCTTGTGGCACGCCGGAACGTGGAGAGGAGCGCAGCAAGCGTCGGTGATAGGCAGCAGCAACTTAGGGACGCCAGGGCAGAGCTGCAAAAAGTTATGGATGCCGGCGGCGACACAGCGGCTGCCGACGCTGCCGTCGAAAAGGCCGAAGCAGACCTGAGAGCCGCAGAGGCCGCAAGCAGCGCCGCTGGAGCTAGCCTTGAGCTTTCCCAGAAAGCCTCCGAGGCCGCCGCCGCCTTGGCCGAGGCCGCCGCTGGCATCGAGGCCGCACTGACCCGCATTCGCAAAATCGGCGATTCGGCGTTGCAGCGATCCGAGCAGGGCGCGGATGCAGCGCAGCGGGCGTTCGAGGAGAACCCACTGCGTGCCGGCGGCCGCGAGGCACGGGACGCGGCAGAGGAGCGGTTGATCAACGACCGAGCAGCGGTCGGAATCGCCCAGGCAGACGTGGACAATCGTCGTCGCGCGATTCGGCAGAGCCCGTTTATGCGGCCGGTCAACCGCGAACTCGAGGAGATTAATCAACGCCGTCAAGAACTTGAGGCAAAAGACAGGATCGGCGGCGGTCTCAATCAGGCAGAGAGCGCGGAGCTGGATGCCGCGACAAAGCGAGAGATCGAGCTGATCCGGCAGCGTGAAATGATAACCACCCGGCTGACGGAGGCCGAACGCAAGCAGCTTGACGCCATCAACAACGGCATCTTGGCTCGCGAGAAGGAGCTTGAAAAGGGTCGTCAGCGAGCCGCCGAAGACCCGACTTTCAAGCGGCGCATGGATGCCACGAATCAAATCATCGCCGACAGCGAGCGGCAGGCGGCAGAGGCCGAGCAGCGGTACATCAATAACCCCAACGAGAAGAACCGACGCGAGCGAGACGAGGCCGATGCACGGCTCCGCAGCGACCGCCAGCGCGCCCAGGAGTTGCAGGACAATCTGGACAATCGGCGAAAAGAGATTGATAAAGACCCGGCCGTCGCGGCTAACAACAGATCGATCGCGGCGAATGACAGGCGTTTGGCTGATCTAGCCGAAAAGGAGGCCAAGGGGGGGCTAACCGGCCTAGAGATAGCAGAGAGAGATCGCATTCAGGAAGAGAACCGCAGGATGCGCGGCGAGAACGAGGGTGCCATAGACGCCGGCACCCGCGACGAACGAAAGGCCATCGACGACGAGCGGATCGCCCAGAACCAACGAGACCGCGCCCTCCGCGGGCGCGACCTCGGCCTGACCGACCGCGAGCGGTTCCGCAAGGAATACACCGAAGGCGCAGGGGCCGACATCAACGAACGCGCCGCCCAAATGAGAGCGGCCGGCGAAGACCCGAACAAGTTCCTCCGACAAGCATTCCGAAATCAGATGGAATCCGTCGCCCCCATGCTCAAGGGATTCCAAGACGAGCGGCAGACCGCCATGCTCCAAGGCCCGTCCCGAGCTGCCCTCAACGTCTCCGACGTATCCACGAGCCAGGGTGCCAGCGAACTCACTCGCCTCATTCGAGGCGACGACTCGGCGAAGGACGTGAATTTGGCAGAGCTGAAGAAGCAGTCGGGATACCTTGAGGACATTAGGAACGACCTCAAGGCCAACAACCCAGGAGTCCTCCTCTAATGCCCAAGATGGTTACCGAACTCGCGCAGGGCAAATCCTTCAGCCGCAGCGCGGAAGGCGGCTCGCTGGCCGATCAGGCAACGCGAACGTGGAAGATTCTCCTTAACTCGCCAGACGAGGCGTTCATCATCTCGCAGGCCGTCGGCGTCAACATCGGCGACCCGCTTGGGTCGGCTAACCCGATCCCGTGCGTCAGCCTGGATGTCAAGGCAGACGGCGAGAGCCGCATGGTGCGGATCGTCACGGCTCAATATCGGACGACCGCAGGCATCGGCGGCACAGACCCCGGGCGGCAACCACCGACTCAGCGGCCCGCGCTCTATTCGATGACTACGTCGCTGACAGAGATCGCAGCGTGGGGCGGAGCGCCTGTGTCGGGCGGCGTGTCTGGCTCATGGATTCCAGCGGTCAACCCAGTCGGCGATCTCGTTGACGGCGTGACGCGGCTTGAGCCGGTCGTGAACATCAACATCGACCAGTATTCCTATAGCGACATGAGCCAGTTGCTCGCCTACTGCGGCTATGTGAACAGTGACGCATTCAACTTCAGCAATCTCTCAGTCGGGATTCACTGCTGTATGCTGCAAAGTATTTCCTCGAGCGCCGTGGTCGAGCAGTTCGGCGACACGACGTTTCGCGGGTTCAAGGTGACATTCTGCTTTGCCGTGCGAGCGCACTGGACGATCACGCGAGATGGTTTTCAGGCAATCGGATGGGACATGGCCGTGCCGCAGACTGGGTTTAATATCATTAACTACGGCCTGTCGTCTCCAGATCAAGTTGACATCGAATCCCTGACTCTTCAGCATGACGAGAGCGGAAAAGTTCAGCTTAACAGTGAAGGAACTCCACAAACATACGCTTTTGGAACTCAAACCAAAAGAACAAGGGCGATGGTTACGGTTCCCGCAAGCCAAGGCGGATGGACTCAGAGGCCATCCGCGCAGCCCGTGGCGCTCAATGACGACGGCACCCCGCGGAACACGCGAGCATTTCCGATATCCCAGAAGGTTTTGATCAACCGCATCTGCATCCAGCCAGAGATGGCGTTCGGAAGCAACTTCTCCAACTTCGGCATTCGGTGGTTCTCCTAATGCCTGACGGCAAATACCTTATCGGAGAGAGTCTCCGCGAGAAGCTGAAAAGCACGATCGCGAAGGTGGAGTCCATCCCTTTCGGTGGGCCGATAAGCCGCATTCCGACTGCGCTGGAAGACGGCGGCACTAGCTTTTCGCCAAAAGTCTTCCGCGTCTGCACGGCCACCGGCGCATGGCCCATCGATTCCTCCAAGAGCGTGAAGTTCTACGGCATCACCAGCACGCCAAACACCGTCAGCGTCCTGAACAAGCTCGTCAGCCTGCCGTCTCCGCAGAGCACTGCGACCAGCCGCATCGTCAACATCGCCAAAGACGGCACCCAGTGGTATCTCGTCTCGTTCCAGATGTCGTCGAAGACGGCGATCATGGCAACGGCCACGCGGGACATCACTTACATAGGCGCGGCTAATCCACAAACAATAACATTCATTAGCTCCGCAGATACTAAGACCATAAACTTCGCTGGCGCAGGTGAGGAAAGGACGATAACGCACGTCAGTTCGATCACGGAGTTGTCACTCACGCACGTCAGTTCGGTCACAGAGAAGTCCCTAACGTATGTGTCGTCTGTTTCCGAGGTCGATATTATTGCAAGCGTCAGCGCCTATCTAAATACCTCTAACTGTAGCATCACAGTCAATACCGCTAGGACAAAAATCAAGACGGCAAACGACCCGCAGACGACGACGTTCAAGGTCGCCAACAACCCGCAGACGACGACGTTCAAGGTCGCCAACGACCCCACGACGACGACTTTCAGGACTGCGGGGGCGTTGCAGACCGCGACGATCGTGTCGCTGGCGAACACGCAATCCGCGACGATTCTGGCCTCGGCCAAAACGGAGACCGCAACGATAATGACAGGAACTTACACGGCCACCTTCATATCTCTGGAGATTTGACATGGCGTGTCCTTGCTGCGACCCCGGCTGGCTATGTGTTGACTGTTGTTGTCCAAACGGTAGTACACCACCCAGCTCTATTACACTCGCGTTCAGTAATCTTCGTTATTGCGATCAAAATGACGTTGGCGGTGAATTCTCAGGCGGAAGACTGTACGCACCGCCAGACCTTTTTCGATTTGCCACCATTGAAGGGTCTTACTCCCTGAAGCAAGACGTATACGGGCCGTTCAAGCGACTTGAGCCGAGAACAAATCGATTGATTGAAGGCGCAATTGCTGGCAACTGCGTGAACTACAGTTACTCCCAGGGCGTCAGCATCAGGATGACCGCTGGCCGCTGGCCGCCAACGCTGGGCACATTCTACTGGTTCTTTTTTTCCGGCGGCGACATGAGCATGGAGGGCGTCTTCTTGGGTGATTATGACATTTGTTCCAACGTAGGGCGGCGGTTTGATATTCGGGCGGCCTTTGAGCTACTCCGAAATGGCTCTGCAATAAAAGTAACTGGCGCTGGCAGGCAGTGGAGCGTTTACGCCTGCGTTGACGTAACCATCAGCAAATAGTTACTGGATACCATAAAATGCCTTGCTATAAAGCGGACGAATTACCGATCGGTGGTGGCAGCGTCATTCACGGCAAAACCGATGGCTCGCGGTATTCAACCCAGCAGGAATGCGAAGGCAAGTGCGGTCAGTCTGGCGCGTGCTGTAGCAACAGGGTCATTTGCAGGCAAACCAGGCCGTGCGCTTGCAGCGGAAGCGGCGAAGTATTTTTAGGACAAGGAGTGCCTTGCGCACCAAACCCATGCAATCCCCTGCCATAGTCAAATGTCACAGAATGCACCTTGAATCCCGCTGCGAGGAGCGCGGCTACTCTCTTGACGAGGTTATGCCGTGCGTTGTGTCGCAAGACGGAGACCTGTGGACGATAGATACGAGCCACGCCGCATTCCCTCTTAGCTCAAGGTTGTCGCCCAAGGAAAGCGACTTCAGCGAGCTGGTCAGGATGGCGAACGGCCCAGGCGCGGAGCTGAAAAAGCTCCTGGCGGGGTGGCCTTTTAGAATCACAGCAACCGACACATGCCCCTGCAATGCGATGGCGCATCAGATGAACGCCTGGGGCTGCGATGAATGCGAGCTTCGCATGGACGAGATCGTGGCTCACCTTAGAGTCCAGGCGGAAAAACGCGGCCTGCCGTTTCTGGACGCTGCTGGCAGATTCCTAGTAAATCGTGCTATCAAGAATGCACGCAAGAACCAGCATTGACCCCCACAGACTACTAAGAGAGACTGTAGGCCATGCCGAAACCACCAAAAGACTTCGTCTTCTCCGATGACGACGACGAACAGGTCGAGGGGGGCGGCATTCCAGACGACGACGGGTGGATTCACCTCAAGGAGAAGCCGGATGGACTTGGCAGCGGAGATTCTGGAAAGCGCAAAGCCGTCGCCAGCAAACCAAAGCTGGTTCCAAGGTCTGTCAAGCGAGCATCAAGACGCCGTTCTGGCGGTGCGTGATCAGTGGCGAAAGACCTCCGGCTCGACCGGCGTCTCGGCCAGCCAGATGGCGAAGACGATCGTCGAGAAGCTCACGGCACGCGGTTACACACCCTCCAAATGGCGACAGGTGCAAAGATGGCTGACGCAGGGCTGACAGGCGACATCCTCTCGGCCGCGGCAGCCGCCGCCACGCCGAAGCCGGCCGCCGACGCGGAACAAGTATCGCAGCGGCGCGAGGGCGACGTGCTCGAGGCGCGTTCGACGAGCCGGCGAATCAAGACGGTCGAAGACCTCCTTCAGCACATCGAAGCTGATATGCGGGCCTACGATGTAGCTGCATCTGAAGCGACCAAATGGGAAGTCGCGACGGCCGGCGACGATGGCGAGCCGACCGTGACCGAGCTGCACCGCGTGTGGGTGCGTCTCAAGCCCAAGGCTGGCCCAGGTATCAGAGAAGCTGTCGAGGCGATGATCGCGGGTGCCAATCTGCCCAGGACGAAGCAGAAAGCAATCAAGAAGAAAGATCGAGGCGACCTCTGGCAAGTTCTGGTAATCGCGGATGCCCATATTGGTAGGTACTGCTGGTCAAAATCGACTGGTGATTCTGACTTCGACGTGAACATCGCCGAGACGATCATCCGAGAAACAACGGACGAGCTAATCGACATCGGCGACTCCTACAAGCCAGCGAAACGGACGATCCTGTTCCTCGGCGACCTCTTCAACTCCGACGGCCCAGCGGGAGCGACGACGGCAGGGACTCCCCAGGACAACGACGGGCGAATTCAGAAAGTCTGGAACACGGGGTGCAGCGCTCTGATCGGGGTTGTCGAGCGTGCTTCTCGAACAGCTCAGACCGACGTGCTCGTCGTTCCAGGCAATCACGACGAAATGCTGTCGACCGCGTTTCGCCGAATCCTGTGCGAGCGGTTCCGCAACGATGAGCGAGTGGCGGTGTCGAATGACTACACCCGCCGGCAGTACGTCTCATGGGGCGGGACGCTACTGGGTGCAACACACGGGGATCGCGCACGAAAGCGACTTCCAGCACTGATGGCGATCGAGGCATCGAAGCAGTGGGCTGAGTGCTGGTATCGGGAATACCACACGGGCCATCTGCACGGGCAGGCCGCCGAGAAGATGATCGCATCAGAGGACTCTGTAACCCTGCGGACTGCCCCCAGCATCGCCCCTGCCGACGAGTGGCACGCGGCCAGTGGCTACCTGGGCTCTCGGCGAGGCATGGAAACCTTCATCTACCTCCCCGAGGGTGGCCTCACCGCCATGCACGTCGCGGGGCCGACAAAATGACCGACATCGACTACCTCCGAGAAGCCTGCCGCTATGCCGTCCAGCACTCTCACGACAAAGACACTCAGAACGGGGCCGTGCTCGTGACGAGCCGCCAGACCGTCTACGCCGCCAACTGCGTCCCGCCTGGGGTGGCCCGCCCCTCGCACCGGCTCGAGCGGCCGTTCAAGTACGACTTCATTGAGCACGCCGAGAGGGCGGCGATCTACAAGGCCGCCGCGGCGGGTGCGGCGACGGCCGGCGGGACACTCTACTGCCCCTGGTTCGCCTGCACTGACTGTGCCAGGGCGATCGTCATGGCGGGCATCAAGGAAGTCGTCGGCCTGATCGCCCTCCGCAACGCCACGCCTGGGCGATGGCTGCTCAAGGTGGAGCTTGCTGAAAAGATTCTGGCCGAGGCGTGCGTGAGCCAGAGACTCTTGGCAGACACGGTGGGGGTCACGGTTCGTTTCGACGGGAGGGATTTCTCATGCTGATTGGACTCTGCGGGCCGGCTGGGGCAGGAAAGAACACTGTGGCAGAATTCCTTCTGGATTCCGACGGCGGCGCGCTCGTGCAGATGGCATTCGCCGACCCGCTCTACGAGTGTCTTTCGACAATTACTGGTCTGCCGATCGCCAGACTCAAGGATCGCGACGTGAAAGAGGCCATCATCCCGTGGCTCGGAAAGTCGCCCAGGCAGATGCTCCAGACGCTCGGCACCGAGTGGGGGCGCGGCACCATTCATCCAGAAATCTGGATTCGCATCACGATGGAACGAGCAAAGCCTGAGATGGCCGTCGGGCGCGGCGTCGTCATCACCGACGTGCGGTTCGACAACGAGGCCCAGGCAGTCATCGACGCGGGCGGCGAGGTGTGGCGGGTAGCCCGACCGGGCTGGCGGTGCCTTGCCGACGAGGCCGCTGCCCACCAGAGCGAGGCGGGGGTGAGCGACCACATGATCGCCAGAACCATCGACAACTCCGGCTCTCTGGATGACCTCAGACGCCAGCTCTTCGCTGCTACAATTTAGAATAGGCTACCGGCCTATCTTTCGTCGTCGCGGAGTCGCAGATGAGCAGCGAATCTTTCGTGGAGGCCGCGTTCCGCGTGGCCGAGCGTTTCGGAGTGCCCCTTGTCCTCTTGGCCGTCGCCATCTGGTTCATGCGAGAGGCCGCGGTGACGCTCCACGGCACGGTTGTAGTGCCAATTGTGAAGTCTCACACCGAGTTTCTGGACTCAACTCGAGAGACTCTGGACGAGATCGGCAAGACCCAGTTCAAGCAGGCGGAAACCCTCCAGGCGATTGCGACCGACCAGCGAGAGATCAAGCAGGCGGTTGTTAAGAAGTCGGGCCAGTTTGGCGAATCGGCCACGAACTGAGGTGAAAATTGCCTGATTTCACGCTGCTCCCAGGTGAATTAAATTTGCGAGCGGTTCGCGGAGATGAATGGAATATTTCCATTTCGCTCCAGCGGAATGTTTCAGGCTATTCCTGGGAAAGCTACATCTATCAAAGCGACACGACCACTGAGGGCGGTGGCGCTGGCTCCTTGAGCGGCGTCGGCACTACGATCACGCAGCCGACCATCGGCATACCAGACCCGACGACGGGGTCGATGGTGATCGGACTCTCTGAGGCGCAGACCAAGCTGCTGTCGCCGACGCAGACATACCGCTGGTATCTCCGCTGGATTGCCCCCGGCGAGATCACCCGAACAATCATTAGCGGCAGCGTCACGGCGGTGGCCCCATGAGCGAAATCAGCGTTGTCGTCGTCGGCTCGACGAGCATCAACAGCGTCGTGGGTAACGGCGACACGGTCAACGTCAATGTCGGAGCCCAAGGCGGCGGCGGCGGCGGTGCGGCGGCGACGATCGAGGCTGGAACGGTCACGACGATCGACGCGACCCAGACGGCGACCGTCACGAACGTCGGCTCGGCATTCGCCGCGAAATTCAATTTCTCGCTGCCTCGCGGGGCCACTGGCCTGACGGGGCCGGCGACTTCGCTGTCGATCGGCAGCGTCAGCACTGGAACGTCAGCGGCCGTCAGCATCACGGGATCGGCACCGTCCCAGTCGCTCTCGTTTGTGCTGCCGGCGGGGCCGGCGAACTCGCTGTCGATCGGTAGCGTGAGCACTGGCACAACGGCTGCCGTGAGCATCACGGGGGCAGCTCCGTCTCAATCGCTTTCATTCGTGCTGCCGCAGGGGCCGGTGGGGCCAGCGAACTCGCTGTCGATTGGCAGCGTCACCACAGGCGCGACGGCGGCCGTCAGCATTACGGGATCGGCACCGTCTCAGTCGCTCTCGTTTGTGCTTCAGCCAGGAGCAACTGGCCCATCGAACTCGCTGTCGATTGGTAGCGTCACCACGGGTGCCACGGCAGCCGTGAGTATCACGGGATCGGCCCCGTCTCAGTCGCTCTCGTTTGTGCTGCCGCAGGGGCCGGCGGGGCCGGTATCGTCGCTCAAGATCGGCACGGTTATCACTGGGCCTGACGCCGCGGCGACGATCACCGGCACGGCACCGACGCAGACGCTGAATCTGGTGCTGCCTCAAGGAGCAACTGGAATCCAAGGGCCGCAGGGAGACGTGGGGCCGGCGGGGCCGGCGAACTCACTGAGCGTTGCAGGAGTCACGACGGGGACGACCGCTGCCGTGACCATCACGGGCGCAGCTCCGTCTCAGCAGATTTCGTTCGTCATCCCGCAGGGGCCGCAGGGGCCGGGTGGCCCGTTCACGACGGTACAAGTCGGAACGGTGGCAACTGGCTCCGCTGGCTCGTCTGCGAAGATCGACACGGTGGCGAGCGGCGGCACGGTGACGTTGAACTTCACCATCCCTCGTGGAGCGGACGGAACCGCGAACCTCGCCGACGAGACCCCCCAGCCGCTCGGCGTAGCGCGGGGTGGTTCAGCTCTCACGGCGTCCAGAGCCGACCACGTCCATCCGGTGCCTGTGATTGCCTACGGCAATCTGACGGGCGTGCCAGCCACCTTCGCTCCCTCCACGCATTCGCACGCCGTAAGCGACGTGATCGGATTACAGTCGGCGTTGGACTTAAAGCAGCCGGCTGGCACCTATGTGACGCTTGACGGCTCTGGAAAAATCTCGAGCAGCCTCCTCCCGAGCTATGTCGACGACATCGTCGAAGCGGCAACATTCTCCGCGCTGGCTTCCATAACTGGCGAGAGCGGAAAGCTCTACGTCACTGTCGACACTCGCAAGCTCTACAGATGGAGCGGGTCGGCCTACGTCGAAATCGCCAGCAGCCCAGGCTCAACCGACGCGGTGATCGAAGGCACGACGAACCTCTACTTCACGTCGGCTCGGGCGGCTGCGGCGGCTCCCGTCCAGAGCGTCAACGGCAAGACAGGTGCCGTCACGATTGAGGCTGGCGGGATAGCTTGGTCAACCGCGCCGACGGCGACAACGGCGGTCACAAAGGCCGGTGCTCTCAGCTACGACTCAGACTACGTCTACGTCGCCAACGACGTGAACCAGTGGCGGCGGGCTGCGATCGAAGACTGGACGACTCCGACGATCTCGATCTCGGTGCAGCCGGCTGATCAGACGGCAGTGGCTGGTGCTGCTACGTTCATCGTCACGGCATCAGCCACTGAGAGCGCAGAACTGCTCTATCAGTGGCAGCGTCAGGCTGGTGGTGTTGGCGCTTGGTCGAACATCGCAACTGGGCTGTCGGCCACTCTATCTCTTGACTCGCTTTCATACGCCGCCAACAACGGCGACAAGTACCGCGTCGTGATTTCGACAGGCTCGTCTGGCACGGGCGGCTCGGCAGTCGGCGGTTGGTTCCCGGCCGTGGCCGTCGAGCTGACTCCGACGGCCACGCTCACGAGCGGCGAGGCCACGCTGACGATAGCGGCGGCGATCTCGATTGTGACTCAGCCGCAGAGCGTGTCCCTGACTAACGGCACATCAGCTAGCTTCGCCGTCTCTGCCACGACCCCTGGGACGAGCCTGACCTACCAGTGGCAATCGTCTCCAGACGGAACGAATTGGACGAGTGTGAGCGGAGCCACGTCGGCAAGCTTCTCGCTGAGTGCGGTCACCGAGACCGGCAACAGTGGTCGGCGATACCGCTGCATCGTGTCGTCAAGCGGCTACCCTGACGTAACGAGTAATGCGGCCACGCTGAACGTGGCACCAATCAGCGTGACGACGCAGCCAGCCAGCCAGACAGGCCAGCCGGTTGCTGGCACGACGCCGAACTACTCTGCCTCCTTTTCGTCTGCCGCAACGTCTCCCGCGGGGGCACCGACGATTCAGTGGGAAGTCTCAAGCGACGGCGCGAACTTCTCGGACTTGAGCGGGCAGACAAACTCGTCGCTGAACTTGACTGGACTCACGAGCAGCGACTCTGGAAAGCGATACAGAGCGAAGTTCGAGAAGAGCGGCTGGAGCACTGTTCGGTCGAGTGCGGCCACCCTGACCGTGCCTGCGGACACAATCACGGTCACGCAGCAACCGAGCAACACAACTGCCGCTTCGTCCGCGTACTCGACTCGTACATTTACGCTTCCATCGGGGTCTTGGAGCAGCGTGTCGGTCGCGAACGATAAGTGGTTCGCAACGCCAGCCGACGCGAGTGCTGGCGATTACCTAGCAACAAGTGACGACGGCGTGACGTGGGCCTCCCGGCTGGATGTACTTCCACACGCTGGCGTGTGGTCGCGAGTAGTGCATGGAAACGGAGTTTATCTAACGGTTCTTCCAAGGTCAGCTACGATCGTTTCCGCGAAAAGCACTGACGGGATTAACTGGACAAGCACCACGTCGTCTCTTGCGTCATCTTCATCGGTGACTTCCGATCTCTATTTCGTTGAAAGCGGAGGAGGGTGGTTCTTTGCTTACCAAGGCGCAGGCCGCATCCTATTCTCGCGCAATGGGAATTCTTGGACTTCCGTATCGGCAACAACGTCTTCCACCGTTCCAGAGATATGCGTTTCAAGCGACGGATCGAAAATTCTACTGACTGGTGCCAACTTTGATGCGATTTATGAAGTAACGAACGCTGGCGTGGGGTCGCCGTCAGGAACGGGCATCTTTGCTTCCACGCTTACTCATGCCGTGCATGACGGAAGGCGATTCGTCATCGTAGGGCCAGCGGCAAGCGGTTTCGGTAGCGTAATTTACGCGCAGCGACCGGACGGATCGTGGGACTTCGGCGGTGTTAATTTAGAGATTAGCCGAATAGCGTTCCGCGACGGAAGATATGCAGCCTTGACGGCGACTGGAATCGCGAGCAGCAACGATGGGCTGAATTGGGTTCTTCGCCAATCTGGCGGAGCCGCGCAGCAGGCCGACACAATCACGGCGGTCGACGGTGGCTTCATGGCGAACGGAAGAAGCTCTGCGGGCGTGCCAGTCTTCTACACCAGTCTTGACGGCCTCACTTGGACAAGCAGGGGAAGCTCGCTGCCTCAGTTCACGACAGAGAGACAGGTCGTCGGCAACAAGGCGATCAAGTATGCCAAGTCGAGCAGCGGATTCATCCTAAACGGATCGGCTGCTGTCATTGACTTTGGAGGCGTGCTATCAGCGACGTTCTCATCGTCTGCGACGACTCCCTTTGGAGTCCCGTCTATCCAATGGCAAAAATCCCTCGACGCGGGGGCGACTTGGTCAACTATCGCTGGGGCAACATCTCCGTCGCTCTCTTTTAGGCCGATGTTTGGCGATAACGGGTCAAGATACCGCGCTGTATTCTCAAAGTCTGGCTTCAGCACGGTGAATAGTGCTTCTGCGACACTCACAGCGAGCGTCCCCTCGTCTGTCCTGGCGATTACTTCGCAGCCTTCAGCAGCCGTCGCCTCCTTGACTGGAGAAGCCACTTTTTCGATTACGGCGACCGCCACGCTTGGTTCCGCGATTTTCTACCAGTGGCAACGAGCCGCGTCTGGGTCGAGCGTTTACGCTGACATACCAACTGCCACGAGCGCAACGCTGACCCTCACGGGCCTCACAACCCCTGCCGACAACGGCTCTCGATATCGCTGCGTCGTGTCCGCGACCGGCGGCGCGACGACGACGACGAGCAACGCCGTGTCCCTTACCGTCCCCGCGCCCTTCATCACCATCTCGCAGCAGCCCTCGGCGACGAGGGTCGCGATCAACGGCGTGGCATCGCTTACCGTGGTCGCTTCTGTCACGAAAAGCGCAACGCTTTCATACCAGTGGGAGCGAAAGAGGTACGGAGTCGGCGACTTCGCGACCGTTGCCGGCGAGACATCGTCAACCCTGTCCTTGACCGGCCTGACGGCAGACAACGACTCGGATGTTTATCGGGTAGCTGTATCCGCGACTGGCGGTGCAGCCGCTCTATATTCAAGCGAATCCGCGATTGTGTATCCGAAGCTGACTGTCGGCAGATTGCCGGAAACCACAAATACATCTTCCGGTCAGGCATTGCTTGATATTTCCGCTGCCGCAAGCGCAGGCGTTACGGTCTCATATCAATGGCAGAAACGCGAGAATGGGGCAAGCGATTTCGCAGACATCGCCGGGAAGACATCGTTTCAGTTGACGCTCACGGGGCTGACAAACCAAAACGACAACGGAGACGCCTACCGCGTCGTGGTTTCTGGAACTGGCGGAGCAGCGAGCGTCACCAGCAACGCGACGGCGCTGATCGTACCGCTGCCCGTGATCGCCATCGTACAGCAGCCAGCCCCCCAGACTGCCAACGGTGGTGCAGCATCCTTTTCGGTTATGGCCTCTGCTTCGGCAGTGGCACTGCTTTCTTATCAATGGCAGCGATCGGCTTATGGCGTCAGCGACTTCGTCACCGTAAGCGGTGCCACAAGTAACACGCTGTCGCTGTCGGGTCTCACGAACGCCTTGAACAACGGCGACCTATATCGCGTTGTAATCTCAGCCACTGGTGGAGCAACGAGTGTCACGAGCGCGGCCGTGGCTGTTCTGGTGCCCGTTCCAGTAATAACGATTACTTCGCAGCCCTCAAGCCAAGTCGCGGTGGGTGGTTCTGCTACCTTTACCGCTACTGCCGTAGCCACCTTCACCCCAACGGTCTCGTATCAGTGGCAGCGACGGGCAGCGGGCGTTGGTAGCTTTGCAAACATACCAGGAGCCACGAGTTCAACACTCGCGCTGACCGGGCTGACAAACGCCACGAACAACGGCGACTTGTATCAGGTCGTTGCCTCTGCCTCGGGGGCAGCGACTAGCGTCACCAGCGGTGCGGCTACGCTCACCGTAGCCTCTCCGGTCATCACCATTGTGTCACAACCGTCTAGTCGCACTGCAAACGTCTCTGGCGAAGCGACTTTCGGCGTCTCTGCGTCCGTTACGGGTGGTGCGACAATTTCATATCAGTGGCAAAAGCAAGAGTCTGGCGCTGGCCCGTTCGTGGCTGTCTCCGGTGCCACCAGTGCGAGCCTCGACTTGGTTGGGCTAACTTACGCCAACGACAACGGAGACGTATACCGGGTTGTCCTTTCGTCAACAGACGGCGCGGTCTCGGTTACGAGTCTTTCTGCCGCACTGAGCGTTCCTGTTCCCGCAATCACTGTTCAGAGCAACAGCCCCGCGGACGCTTCGGTCGCCGAGGGGGGCACGGCGACTTTGGTTGTGTCTTCTTCAGTCACGGGCGGCTCTGTGCTGTCATATCAATGGCAAAAGCAGGAGTCTGGGGCGGGGGCTTTCGTGGATGTATCCAATGGCGGGAGCATATCCGGCGCAACGAGTGCCAGCCTGTCGATCTACCCCGCATCCCCCAGCGACAACGGAGACAAATTCCGCTGCATTGTCTCTGCGACTGGCGGGGCAGCGAGCGTAACGTCGCGGGCGGCGTCGTTGACGGTGATCTCCTTGCCTGTTATCGCAATCACTTCGCAACCCACCAGCCAGCAGGCGGCTAGCAATGCGGCTACGTTCGCCGCAACCGCCACCGTGACCGGCGGGGCCACTTTGTCATATCAGTGGCAGAAGCAAGAGTCGGGCGCAGGCCCGTTCTCGGACGTGACCGGCGCGACATCCAGAACCCTGCCGCTAACGGGGCTCTCGTCCGCGAGCGATGACGGCGACTGGTATCGCGTGGTCGTCTCGGCAACAGGTGGCGCAGCATCCGTCACTAGCCAAGCAGCGAAGCTGTCGTTCGCAGTGGTGCCGGTAATCGTGATAACGAGTCAGCCGTCTTCGCAATCGTCCGTCGGAGGCTCCGCAACATTCTCTGTGGCCGCAAGCGTGACCGGAGGGGCGACTCTCTCATACCAATGGCGGAAGCGAGAGTCGGGCAGCGTGACTTCCACAGACGTGCCCGGCGCGACGGGCGCTACGCTTGCCCTGACGGGTTTAAGCCCCGTGTTTGATACAGGAGACGCTTACAGCGTGATAGTGTCGGCGACAGGAGGGGCGGCGGCAGCGTATAGCAATGAAGCAACCCTCACCGTCTTGCCCACGCCTTACGTTGAGTTCATCTCGCACCCGGCGTCTGTTTTTGCCTCTAGCGGGACGGCGAGATTTTCTGTCCTTACAAGAACGGTCGGCTCTTCATCGCTGGCGTGGCAATGGCAAAAACAAGAGTCTGGCGCTGGGCCTTTCATAGACATTCCAGGCTCTAATTCGCCCGACCTCTTCCTGTCAGGGCTATCGGCAGTCACAGACAACGGCGACGTTTATAGGGTTGTGATTTCGGGTACAAACGGCTTGATCGGCGCGACGAGCTTTTCCGCAACCCTGACCGTGCCACTGCCGGCCATCACGGTGCTGTCCGATCCGAAAAGTGTATTGACCTACAGCGGCACTGCGGCCCTTTCTGTTACGGCGACCATCTCGTATGGCTCGCTCCGGTATCAGTGGAGAAAACGGGAGGGCGGGTCAAGCACGTTTACTGACGTTGCCGGAGCGACCGCCAGCGTTTTGAGCCTGACCGGGCTGACGCCAGCCGCCGATAATGGCGACGAATACTGTGTCGTCGTCTCGTCAGCAGATGGTTCCGGCGTCAGCGTGACGAGCGGGATCGCAGTATTGAATGTTCCGTCAGCGGACATAAATATCACAGAGCAGCCTCAAGATTTCTTGTCTCTTACTGGCTCGGCTGTTTTCTCAACTAACGCAACTTCCTCGAATCTCGCGACCGTTTTTTACCAGTGGCAAGTTAAGAAGCCTGGATCGTCGTTGTTCGCCGACATTCCCTCTGCAACGAGTCGGACGCTCTCGCTGTCAGGACTCACTGCGTCAGTGAACGATCAAGACGCTTATCGGGCAGCGATCTCCGCAAGCGGAGCGCCCACCGTTTTCAGCAGAACAGCCACACTCAACGTCCCCAGCCCGTCGCTGAGTATCACATACCAGCCGACGATTCAAACGTCTCTGTATGGTGCAGCTACTTTTCTCGTATCGGCCACAACGTCGCCTTTCTCTGCTCTCTCGTATCAGTGGCAGAAGCAGACGAAAGGTGTTGGAAGCTTCGTCGACTTGCCAGGAAGAGCATCCGCGACTCTGTCTCTGAATAACTTGAAATATGCGAGCGACAACGGCGACGTGTATAGGGTTGTTGTGACGGCAACGTCTGGCCTCTCGGGCTCCACGTTCTCGACATCGCTCACGAGCGCTCCTGCTCCGCTGTCCGTACCCGACGAATCCGGTCAGGTCTGGGCATGGGGCGGCAACAACGCGCAGGGGCAGCTTGGAAGCGGCACATACAACATCGTCCCGCCGCCGCCGCCGTCGGGGCTGATATCGTTTTCCTCAATTCGATTCTCGAGTATCGCTGCCGGTAGGTATCATTCGCTAGCGATCACAACAACTGGACGCTTGATGGCCTGGGGGCTCAACGGTTATGGGCAGCTTGGCCTCGGCTCGCGAGATAACAAGAACTCCCCATTCTTCGTCGGTTCGGCCTCAAATTGGACTTCTGTTTCTGCTGGCGACTACCACTCCGCGGGAATTGCTGGGGGCGCTCTTTATTCTTGGGGAGTTGATTTGCAGGGAGCGCCGGATACCCCTCGAAGGATAGGGTCGGCAAGCAATTGGGTTGCTGTCGCCTGCGGAGGGTTTACGATCTTCGCAATCAACTCGGCTGGTGAACTTTGGGGTCTCGGCGAATACAACAATTTCGGCCAAGTCGGTGACGGAACGACTAACCCTACAGAAACCCTTGTGAGAATTGGTTCGGCAACGAATTGGTCAAAAGTTTTTGCTGGAGGCGACAATTCTTTTGCCATAACGACGACCGGCCAGCTATGGGGCTGGGGCTACAACGCCTCTGGCGCAGTCGGTGACGGGACAATCTCGCCCAGAACCTCACCCGTCCGAATCGGAACATCAAGCGACTGGGTCGGAGGTTCGTCGCGTAACGCAATTTCATATGCGATCACATCTGGCGGCGGCCTTTGGGGGTGGGGCGGTGGCAGTTACGGGATTGGCGACGGGACGACCGACCCCCGAGTCATTCCGACGCAGATCGGACTCGGTAAAACTTGGTCAAGCGTTTCCGTCAGCGGCGAGTGCGCCTTCGCGACCACGGCAGAAGGCGAGCTGTGGGGCTGGGGCAGCAACAGGAGCGCTCAAATTGGTGGAAACTCGGTCTCGGTTGTGCTGTCGCCGACTCGGATCGGCCCGCAGATAAATTGGGCAAGCGTAAGTGCAGGCACAGACTTCGTTGCTGCCCTTACGGCATGGTAAAACATAACAATGCCAAAGATCATCAAAATAAAACGCTCGAACGTCGCAGGCTCGACGCCGACTCTCAGTTACGGCGAACTGGCCTACAACGCGGCAGACAACAAGCTGTTCGCGGGTAACGCCGCTAACAGGCCAGCCGTCGTCGGTGCCGGCGGTTCTGGCGGCTCTGCGAACATCGTCGAGGTCGCTGTGGCGGGGTCTCTGCCTGCTGTCGGTGCCAGCAACACCATTTATATCCTCACGGATTTTGGACGTGCGCTTCGCTGGGACACAGCGAACAGCGTCTATGTCGAGATCGGTAACTAGAGGTAATCATGCCACTGAGCTTCCCAAGCAACCCATCAGTTGGGGCACTGTCAACGCAAAACTCGCGAGAGTACCGCTACGCGGGAAACAATGTGTGGGAACTCGTCGCCGCGAGCGGTGGCGGCGGAGTAGTCGCTGCCGCGACGGTTTTCGCATTCCCCGCGACGGGGAGTAGCGGAGTGATTTATCTGGCAACGGACACGTCTCGCGCCTACCAATGGCAGGGTGCTTACCTTGAGTTGGGCGTGAGCGGTGGTAGTGCTGGTGGAGACGGCACAGACACAGTGCTTCAAGCATTGTTCACGCCAGCCGCGCCGACCAGCGTGACTGTGGCAGGCGGCAACGCACAAGCGACCGTTTCGTGGACGGCACCTACAGTCGTGCTTTCGGCAGTGCCGATTACGGACTATGTCGTTCAGTTCAGCAGCAACTCGGGCTCGTCGTGGACGACCTTCAGCGACGGGACTTCAACCAGCACTACTGCGACGGTGACGGGTCTGACCAACGGTACGGCGTATGTGTTCCGCGTGGCCGCAGCGAACAGCCTCGGGCAGGGTGCGTTTTCGTCTGCGAGCAGTGCCGTGACTCCTGCCTCGGGCGACATCATCCAGACGACTTCTGGTCTGTTTGCACGGTATGACGCCTCAGAATCCAGCACGCTCTATGGGGCGGTTTCTGGCGGATCAGTCGCGTCGGCGGACAGCGTCGTGAAACGCTGGGAAGACCGATCGGGGAACGGTCGGCACGCCACGCTGCGAGCGGATGCAATCAATGCGGCCTACACAGGCCCGACTCTTCGATCGTCTTTCCAGAATGGCCGTTCAGTTCTTCAGTTCGGCGTCGATGGAGGCGGGCTGATCGGACTCGGCCTTGACGGCGTCGATGGAATGGGCCTGACATCGACCGGCGGCACGATATTCATCGTCGCCAAAGTAGACGCGAACAATTATGGCACGCTGATTGCAAAGACGCAGGGTTTGTATACTGGCTGGAGATGGCAAGTAAGGCACGACTACGCTGCGCTTTTTGTATGGCAGCAAAATAATACATATTTCTCTCAACTCAGCCCTTCGTCGGCCTACAACAACACGTTTGCCGTCATAGCTATGTCTATACCTAGCGGCAACCTTCCATCGTCTGCGATGTATGTCAACGGCACGGCAGTAGGCTTGACATACTACTCAGAGGACGGTGGGACGTTGACGCCCGCATCTGGAAGCGACCGTTTTACTATTGGCTACGCAAACCTCGGCTCGCAGTCAACCGACCAGCGGTGGAAGGGCTATATCTGCGAGGTCGCGTTGTATGACCAGCAGATTTCGTCCACCGCAATCGGGCAGATCAGCACGTTTTTGAAGACTAAATGGGGTATCGCCTAATGCCGCTCTCTCCACCAGCATCTCCGACAGTCGGACAGACATACGCGGCCAACGGAAGGACGTGGTCGTGGACAGGATCAGCGTGGGAACTCGTCGCATCGGCCGGAGCCGCAGACTCCCGGTGGGATTTGTTCTTGCCCCCTGCACCGACCGGCCTCACGGCGACCGGCGGCAACGCGCAGGCTTTACTGTCTTGGACTGCACCCACTGGCGTGATCGCGCAAGCACCGATCACCGACTACCGTGAGCAGTTTAGTAGCGACAACGGTGCAACGTGGACGACGTTCTCGGCGGCTGCATCGACCGCGACGAGCGCGACCGTCACGGGGCTGACGAACGGCACTGCGTATCGATTCCGCGTGGCGGCGGTCAACGGCGTAGGCACGGGTGCTTATACGGCGGCGAGTAGCAGCGTCACGCCTAGCGCTGGAACTCCACCCAATGCACCCACATCTCTCGCGGCCACCGCAGGCAACGCGCAGATCGCTTTGTCTTGGACGGCACCGTCTGCGCCCGGCACCTCTGCAATCACTGGATACACCGTCGAATACACGCCATCGGGCGGCTCTGCCCAGACTGTGTCTACCGGCAGCACCGGCACTAGCTACACGCTGACGGGTTTAACTAACGGCACGGCGTATACCGTGCGAGTTGCGGGCGTGAGTGCGGCGGGTACTGGCACCTTCACGGCGGCGAGCAGCAGCGTCACGCCGAGTGCGGCGAGCCTTACAGTCAGTCCCTCTAGCGGCACCGCTGATGTCGGGACAGCGTACTCATGGAGCGGCAGCGGAACAGCAGCAAGCCCGCTTCAAACCAGTGACGCGGCTGCCCCAAACGGAATTGATTGGGGTTGGGGATACGGCGCAAATACTTACCGTGTTTGGCAGTTTACTTGCGGGGTTTCTGGCACTCTTACAGTTGAGTTCGGCGGCAGAGAGAATGACGGCTCGGAAATCCCTGACATGGTGAGGTATGTGCGAAACGGCACTCTATCTACAGCATTTGTGGGCAGTCAGACATTTTTCGGCACACACGGAGCGCGCAGGACTATAAGTGTTACCGCTGGAGATGTCATCAAATTGAGTTCAACGACAGGCACTTCGTACAGTTCAACAGCGGATTGGACTGCTTCCAGTACTAATTCAAAAGGAAAGTTCCGGCTCTGGATTTCATAGACCATGCGCAACATCCTCGAACTCTTCATCTGCTCAACCATCGGCAGCTACTGTCTCTGGCGGGCGGCGAGCGTATTGCCACGAGCCCTCGCAGAGGCTCAAGCGGTGGTTCGGATGGCGACTGATCGGCGGCGTGATATCGAGGCAATCGAAGAGGCAGCACAATGAGCAACACATTCAGCCTGCTACCGGGCACAATGAATCTGGCGTTCAAGAAGTCAGGAGACTTCTCGACGCTCATCGACTTCAACGTCTCGCTGGCTTCCTACTCAGTCTCAGCCGCCGTGACGAGTCTCGTCACAGGAGCGACCGTGATGCCCTTCACGACGACCTTGGCTGACGCTGCCGCAGGGCAAGTCTCTGTGAGTCTCACCGACACGCAGACCGCCTCGCTCGCGGCTGGCACATACGGATGGCAGCTTGACTGGACGGCTCCCGGCAGCGTGCAGCGAACGGCTTTGAGCGGCACTGTGGAGGTCTACGCATGAGCAGCATCACAGCGAGTGTTTCGTCGCAGCCGATTACGGCGACCGTCAGTGGCAGCGGCGTCATCTCCGCGAGCGTCGGCTCGTCGGTCGTCGAGGCAACGGCCGGAGGCGGCATCGGGCCGCAGGGGCCGCAGGGTGTTATTGGCCCTCCCGGCAATGCCCTGTCTGCGGCGAGTGACGTGCAGTTGAACAACGTCGCGGAAGGAGACTTGATTCGTTACTCGAACGGCAAGTGGCGCAACAAGCCAGAAGGCGATCTGATTTTGGATGGACAAAACTTTTAGGAGTCAATCATGGCAAATCGTCTTAGGCTGAAGCGTAGAGTATCGGGCAACGCTGGCGCACCAGCAACTCTTCTCAACGGCGAAGTCGCCGTGAATGAGGTCGATGGTGTGGTTTGGTATGGCAAGGGTCTAGGGCAGGACGGCAACGCCACAAGCGTGATCGCCATCGGCGGCGACGGGGTGTTCGCAACCAAGAGCTATGTCACCTCGGCTGTCGCGGCCGTTGACGTGTCTTCGCAACTCGCCAACTACTTGACCACGGCAAACGCCGCGACGACTTACCTGACGATCTCTTCTGCGAGCAGCACCTATCTCACGCAGTCTTCTGCGAGCAGCACCTATGCGCCGCTGGCGTCTCCGACGTTCACGGGAATGCCTGCCTCTGTGACTCCAGCGGCCGGAGACAACTCGACCAAGATCGCCACGACGGCTTTCGTGTCGGCGGCTGTGTCATCGCTGGTGAATGGGGCACCAGAAGCGTTAAACACACTGGCAGAACTGGCCTCCGCTTTGAACTCGGATGCCAGCTTCTCCACGACGATCTCGACAACCATCGGCGGCAAGCTTGCCAAGGCCTCGAACCTCAGCGACTTGACCGATGCGGCCACGGCTCGCACAAACCTCGGCCTCGGCTCGATGAGCCAGCAGAGTTCGAGCAACGTGAACATCACTGGCGGCTCCATCGACAATCTTGTTATCGATTCAGGAAGCTTCTGACAGTGGCAAACACAGTTCGCAACCTCTACAGCAACACGTCCGGAAATACTCCGGCATCGCTGGGAAATGGCGTTCTCGCCGTGAACCAAGCGGACGGTCGGTTGTTCTTCCGCTCTGCGGCTGGGGTGGTGACGACGTTCTCGTCAATTGCCAGCTACGCAACCACGAGTTCGTTTCCCGCAGTCGGTCTGCCGAATGTGTTGTACCTCGCCTCCAACACGTCTAGGCTCCATCAATTCACAGACGGCGTCTACGTTGAAGTCGGCGTTTCCGGCGGGGGCGGCGGATCGTCAAGCTACACGCTGCCAGATGCCACCACCTCGTCTTTGGGCGGCGTGGTGGTTGGGGCGGGTCTGTCTGTGATTAGCGGCACTGTCTCTGCGAATGTCGTCAGCGTGGCGGGCCGCACTGGGACTGTGGCGATCTCAGCCTCCGATCTCGCAATTGGCACGCTCTCGCAGGCACGGCTCGACTTCGTTCCGATACATCCTTTTCTGCTGATGGGAGGCTGAGATGCCGCAGACGCATAAAGTTCTTGGGCAATCAAATCCTTCCGCGACGACGCTATCGACCCTCTACACGGTGCCATCATCCACGCAGGCTATCTGCTCGACCATCACGGTTTGCAACACAGCGAGCAGCGCGACGACATACCGGATCGCCGTGCGACCGGCCGGTGCATCGATCGCGACCTCGCAGTACCTCGCCTATGACGCTGCACTTCCTGCGAATGACACGGCAACCCTCACGCTCGGCATAACGCTGGCTGCGACGGATGTAGTCTCGGTCTACGCTGCGTCGGCGAACGTGGCGTTCTCGGCGTTTGGGGTCGAGATTACATGACAATCGCTGCCGCATCATCGTCGCTGGTGAGTGCCTCGCGGCTGCGCTCTGGCGTTAGCGTGATTGCGCGAGTTCTCGTTGTTGGCGGCGGTGGTGGTGGCGGACATCAGGGCGGCGGTGGCGGTGCTGGCAACGTCATTGAGCAGGCCGTGCAGATTACGCTAGGGACGCCACTGTCGGTGCGAGTTGGCGCGGGTGGAGCAGGAACGACCGCCGTGGACACTCGCGCAGGCGGTGGTTCGTCCTCGCGATTTGACGCGATACTCAGCAGCGGCGGCGGGGCAGGCGGCACACGCGGCGCGACGACTGCCAACAGCCTTATGGGGATCGGCATGACCGGCGCGAGCGGCGGTGGCGCACAAAGCACTTCAGCTATTGGCATCGGCATTGGCGGCGGCGGCAATGGAGGGGCTGGGACAGCCAGTAGCGGTCACGGCGGCGGTGGTGGTGCATCTGCCAACGGCGCAAACGCTGCTGGGGCCGTCGGTGGTGCTGGTGGTGCTGGTGTCACCTCGGCAATTACTGGATTGCAATACGGCGGTGGTGGCGGCGGCGGCAGTAACAACACCAGCAACCTAGCGTCTGGCGGTGCTGGTGGCGGCGGTCGCGGCGGCAACTCCACAGTTGGAAACGTCGGCGTTGCCGGTAGCGCAAATACCGGCGGTGGCGGCGGCGGCAGTGCTAGCAATAACGCTGCGGGCAACGGCGGCAGCGGCGTCGTCGTTGTGCAGTACGACGCTCGGCTGCGAGTGACAGTCGGGGCTGGACTCACCACGTCCTCGTCTACCACGGGGAATCTGACTACTCTCACTATCACGGCTGGCACCGACACTGTGACGTTCAACTAAAATGGCACACTACGCATTCCTCTCGAATGATGGCACGAACACAGTCACAGAAGTGATCGTCGGGCGGGACGAAAACGAGGGCGTCGACTGGGAGTCCCACTACGCAGCCGTTCGTGGGCAGAGGTGCCTTCGGACTAGCTACAACGGAAACATTCGCGGCGTTTACGCCGCAATCGGCTACCGCTACTACGAGCCGCTTGACGTGTTCGTGCCGCCCTGCCCCGGCGAAGGATGGACGCTGGACGAGAAGACTGCGACATGGGTTCAAACTTGATATCGAAGCTATTAGCAGCCATAGCAATTGCCATAGCCGTAGTCGCACAGGCTCTCATGTTCGCTGCCGAGACCATCGGAGATATGTCTGATGAGTGGAACTCCGATTCCTAGACCACCTTGGGAAGCACGCTCGGGGCAGGCACGCCTGGGCTGACGATCCTGGGGTCTAGGTATTTCCTCGTGACCGCTGGGCTCGAGTGATCAAGCAGACGCTGGGCAGAGCCGCCGGCCGCCTCGTAGTAGGAGGCGGTCGTCTTCCTGACCTTGTGGAACTTGTCCTTGCGGCCGTGCGGCAGGCCGGCTCGTTTGAGGATGATCTTCAGCCGGTTGTAGACGTAGGTTGGGTGCCGATCCCACGGGATGGCGGTATCCTCTGGCCCGCGGGCAACAGCCAGGAGCGCATCGGCGCAGGCTACGCTAATGTCGCGGAAAATGTCCCGCCGACGCCCCTTGCGATCCTCCGCTCTGAAGATAACGCTGCAACCGCGAACGTCGCGGCACTTGAGGCCCATGATCGCGCCGATGCGTTCCCCCGTCGAGTAAGCGGTCAGGAGCATCGCGGGGAACACCAGCGAGCCAGAGAAGCCGCAGTAGCTGTACGGCTCCTGCCTCGCGGAGTCGATCACTCGCTGAAGCTCGTCCGTCATCCAGCACTCCGGCACCCGCTCGGGCACGATGATCCTGGGAGTCTGAGGCCACGTCTCGCACATTTTACGCCTCGAGCAGAACCCCCAGATGGCGGTGACCTGGGCCTTATCCTTCGCGGCCGTCGCGGCCGACATCGTGCGAACACGGTGAGCCAAGAACCGCGCGACCGACAGCTCTTCTAAATCTGTGGTCTCAGGCGGTCGCCCGAGAACCTCCCCCCACGCACGAAGCGTGTAGCTGTAGAGGGTGATCGTGCGGTCGCTGACTCCCGTCAGCGGCGCGTAGAAATCGTGAAGCACTTGAAGCAATCGCATGGGGTGACTCTCCGTCAAAAGGAGTACCACGCCGATGCTTGAAGTCTAGGTGGGCGCGCCCCCCCTTGGTGGGGCGCGGTGGACGAGTGGGTTCGGCCTATGTCGACTTTGCCTGCCTTGCCGGCGTGAAGATAAAAACTTTCCCCAGACGCGCGTCGGGCCATTTCGCGCCGATGTTTAACCTCCATTTCTTTTTCGCTTTCTTGATGGCAGACTCTTTGCTGTCGGCAGAAACGATCAATTCGTCAGCATCCATGCTCACGTCTCCCGTCCACTCGCATATCACCTTGAACCTCCGCATCGGCAACCTCCATGTTTTTCGGACGGACTGCGTATTGCTGGCCGTTGACCGCCGGGGGTGGCGTTCCCACTTAAAATCCCCTATCCTCCACTTCGCGTCAAGTGGGGAGCCGTGGCGTTTGGGCAAAATCGTCCTTCTGGGCGATCCCGAGGAATATGCTTCTCTGGCGGCTTGCCCGCCAGGAGACCGAGAGATGGCAAAGGCAAAAGCAAAGCAGATCGATCAGGCACTCGGAAGCTGGGAGGCGGCGTGTGTTTTAGGCGTCCACTGGACGACGCCGCACCGAATGGCCGAGAAGGGGCTCCTGACCACTCGCACCCTGGCATCCCCGGTCGTTAGCGACCCAGAGCGAGTCTTCACGGTGTACTCGCTCGCTGAGTGCGAGAAGGATTGGGAAGACTACGCCGAGAAACTCAAGCAGGGTGGCAGCGGCAAGCGGCCTCGAGCGGGTATCGACCTCCGGCCGCCGATGCTCAAGCTCCTCGCGGCGGTGAAAAATCAGATTGCGTTTGGTGACGCTATCAGCACAGGCGAGGCTGCCGAGATCATGGGCGTCCATTGGACGTTTCCGACTCGACTAGCACAGCAAGGCGATCTCGTCGCCAGAATCCTCGTCAACACGAGGAACAACCGCAGCCGATGCTGGATTTTCTCGCGAGCCTCCTGCGAAGCCAACGCTTCCCTGGCCCGCCGTCTCCAAGAGGCAGGCAGGAAAAAAGGGCGGCATCGAAACCTCGCTTGACTGATCGTTGACTAGTAGCCTATTATCCTGCCCACGCAAAGGAGTGCAGCAGGATGCTCTGGGTACATCAGCAGGAAGCGATCGACTGGGCCGACGGCCGCCGCGACGTTCTGTTGTGGATCGGCATGGGGGCGGGCAAAACCCGCACCACGCTGGAAATAATCAAGCGGATGATGCTCGCTGGCAGCATTCGCCGCATTCTGGTCGGTTGCCCGAAGGCGGTGATTCCCGCCTGGGCGAAGCAGGCGGGAATGTGGATGCCTGAGATTCGCGTGCTCCTGCTTGACCGCGGCACCTCGGCCGACAAAGGCCGAATGCTGATGGCAGCGATGGCCGACACATCGCCCGTGATCGTTGTCGGCAACTACGAATCGCTCTGGCGAATCAAGGAAGTTGAAAAGCTGTCCTGGGAATGCCTCGTGTGGGACGAGGTTCACAGGCTCAAGTCGCCGTCTGGCGCGGCCAGTAAGTGGGCGGCCAAGCTCTGCAAGAAAAACCCGACCGCGAAGCGGATCGGATTGAGCGGCACGCTCCTGGCTCAGTCGCCTCTCGACGCTTACGGAACGTGGCGGGCCGTCGAATCGCCGGAGTGCCCGACGTTCGGCACGACCTACACGCTCTTCAAGGCCACCTACGCCGTGGTGAATCCCGCGATCCCCGGCATGGTCATCGGCTGGCGAAACCGCGAGCAGTTCGCTGCCCGCGTGGCGGCGACGACATTCCAGCGGAAGAGCGAGGATGTCCTCGACCTCCCGCCGATCCATCACATTGAGGTGCCCGTGGAGATGACGGCCAAGGAGGCCAAAGTCTACACGCAGCTCGAGAGTGAATTCTGTGCGGAGGTCGATGGCGGCTACATCACGCCATCGAACGCGATGGTCGGCCTGCTGCGGATGCTCCAGGCCACCAGCGGCTTCATGCGACTCGACGATACCGTCGCGGCGCGGCAGATCGACGAGACGCCGTCGAAGCGGGCCGCCTTCGCGGAGATGCTCGAGGATATGCCCGAGAACGAGCCGCTGGTCGTCTTCTGCCGGTTTCGGTCGGATATCGACAGTGTCCTGCACGTTTGCAACCAACTGGGTCGCACCGTGAGCGAGCTGTCGGGTAAAGTGGACTCCCTTGCCGCGTGGCAGGCCGGTGAGACCGCCGTACTGGTTGCTCAGATTCAGTCAGGCGGAATCGGAATTGATCTCACCAGGGCCGCCGTCGGCATCTTTTACAGTCTCGGCCACTCGCTCTCCGAGTGGCTGCAAGCAATCGCCCGCCTCCATCGGCCTGGGCAGGAACGAAACACGCGGTTTTTCAGCCTAGTTGCTTACCTACAGAATAAGACAACGGCAGACGGCCGCGTGTATGAAGCTCTCTCTAACAGAAAGGAAGTCATCGATGTCGTTTGCAATTCCTACCGGACAAGACACAACGCCGCTCTCGAGCGCGCTTGAAAAGATCGCCCAGATCGACCGCGAAATCGACGTGGCCGAGCTGGTCGTGAAGGAACTCAAGAAGCGGCGAGAGTCGCTCGCAGAAATCGCCGTCGAGGAGATGACGGCTGGGAGGCTCGACGGAGTTCGAGTCGCTGGACGGAGTTGGCGGGTGGAGTGGGATCACTCCGTTTCCGCCACGGCTGACAACAAGGATGCGGTGTTGGCTGCGGCACGGGCGGCAGGGATGGAGAAGCAGCTCATTGGCGTCAACACGAGCCAACTGAAGTCTGTGCTCAAGGAGATGCACAAAGCCGCGGGAAAGGATGCCCGCGAGCCTTGGGCTGACGGCACGGCGTTCGCCGGCCTCGTGAGCGAGTACATCCGGCCTGTGCTGCGGCACGTCACGGTCGGCTGATGAAGTTGCCGCGCGGGCGCGTTGCCCGCGCGGCTGGTTGATGGATCGATAAACGCTCTAGGAGAAACCCATGAGCACAGCGATTTCGACGAGTTTGAAGGTGATCGATTACCCCGCGCTGTCGCCGACGAGTCGGCAGGCCAGGATCATCCAGGCGAACCTGGAGGGCGAGCCGATGAGGGAGCAGGACTTGATCCGCGTTCCCACGCCGGCCGGAGGTGGCACGGTCTGGAGCATTGACAACCAAGGCAACGTGGAGACGACCGAGGAGATCGTCGGTCTTCTCGTCGCCGAGGGCCGCCGCGGCACGCTGTGGCCGAAAGATGATCCGTCGGACATGCGTCCGGTGATCGTGACGCACGATCTGATCGTCGGCTACCGCGTCTCCGACGATCTCGGTGATTGCGATCCCAAGGCTCTGGAACGGTATCGCATCGGCGACAAAAAGTTCGACTGGGCGGCGCTCTCCACCGGCCCCGAGTTCGGATGGGGCAGTGGCAAGGGCGGCGGCCGTTCGCGGAAGGTCAAGGAAAGCCGCGTGCTCGCCGTCCTTCGCGATGGTGAGACGTGGCCGATCCTCGTGACCGTCGGGCCGGGGTCGCTGGCGAACTGGCTGCCGTTCAAGAAGCGGCTGCCGTCGTTCCTCTACGAGTGCGTCATCGGGCTGAAGCTCCAGAAAATCAAGAACGCTGGCGGTCAGCCCTACTCGCAGATCGTTCCGCGCGTAGTTGGCACGATCAGTGAGGATCAGGGTGCGGTGGCCGAAGCGGTCTACCACAAGCCCCTGACGCAGATGTTCAGCGCGCCGCCCGCCGGGGCCACCGTGAACGCTGCCGACATCGGCGACGAGTAGTTCTTCGCTGTCGGGCCGGCGACGAAACCCGCCGGTCAACATCGTCCCAGCGGGCCGGCAGCCTATGCGTTGGCGTGGCTTTGTAACCCAGCGAAGTCGTCGCAGATCACCCGTGCATCTCTCACGGGCCTGTGATGGCGACATTAAACCCCGCGGGGCCGTCAGCAGTGGCGGCTCCGCGGGGGATTCTTTGCACACAACACAAGGAGGTTCCCGTGGCTTTCGAGTTCGATGGTGATGCCGTGTTCAAGGAGGGCGCGCTTGCGCAGTCGAAGGGATGCAAGATCGTCCGCGACTACGGCATCATGCCCGACGGGTCGTGCGCCTGCGGCAACCCCGATCACAAGATCGGCGGCGCGGCCCAGATGCAGTGCGGCAAGCACCCGCGAGGCAAGGCGTGGGGCGACCGAGCCGCTGCCGACGAAGACACGCTGCTCGACTGGGTCGAGGAGGCGAAGGATACGGGGAAGCCTTTCAACATCGGCATCCTGCTCGGCCCCCGCAGCGGCGTCATCGACATGGAGTGGGATGACGAGAAAGCAAAGGCACACGCCGAGACGATGGGTCTGACGGAGATCGAGACGCCGACATACGTCTCAGGCCGCTCCGAGCACCGGCTGTTCAAGTGGGACGATCGCCTCTCCGGCTGCCCCGCGGTCGTGAAGCCCGGTGGCCTGGAGGTGCGGTTGGGCACGGGCGACTTGGACGCGCAGAGCGTGCTGCCGCCGAGCTGGCACTGGAGCGGCGTGCAGTATCGCTGGAAACCGGGTCTGTCGATGGACGACGTTGACTTCGCCCCGCTGCCCGACGTGCTCCTGCGGGCGATCGTCAACGACGTTGATATGAGCACGCGGGAGTCGGCCGGCGTGTCATCGCGGGCCGTGCTCCACGGCGACATTAAGGAGGGCGGCAGGCACCCGCACCTCTTGAGCTACGTCACCAGCAAGGTGTTCAGTCACGCGAGGTATCTCAGCGGCGCTGCCCAGGCCGATATGCTCATGGAGATTGAGCTGGTCAACGAGCGGCGATGCAAGCCGCCGAAGACGCCGGCCCAGATTCGCACGCTCTTCTACTCGTGCGTCGAGTACCGCCGAAAGATGGAGGCTCGCGGCGACTCCATGCCCGAAACCGAGGAGAGCTTGGCGGCCGTCGCCGACAAGATCGCCCAGGAGGAGGAAGAGGGCAAGCGGCAGCAGGCTCCCGTCAGCGGCTACGCCATGCACGGGCTCAAGTGGGCTGCGGTCGAGGGCTGGAAGGACGGCGAGTGGACTCCAGGCGACTGGAAGATTCGCGTCATCTGCTCCGACCCTGCCGAGATTATCCTGTGCGTCCCGCAGTGGAAGAACACGCCATGCAAGGGCGAGATCGCATTCTCGTTCGCTGAGTTTGAGTCGGCGAAGATGGTGGCGAAGAAGATATTCGAGTCAACCCGCCGAGTGATCCTGCACGGCGACATCGGCGAGTGGCAGACCATCTGGCGAGGCCAGGACGGCAACAGCAAGCGGCCGAAGCTGACCGGCCTCTTCGAGAAGCTGTTCATCGAGAAGCAGAAGACCGACGACGTACACGTCGGCACGTCCAGCCTGCGGTATGCCACGCTGGCTGCCTATCTGCTCGAGACGCTGGCACGCGCGAAGCCGGCCAGCGAGGACAAGCCCGAGCCCGAGCGGTCGGGCAGGCCCAGATGGGTGACCCCCGGCGAGATGTGGCTGGGCTGGGTGAAGACGTGGGAGGAGATCGGACGAGCCCACGACGTGGCAGCCGGGGAGCGGATTCGGATTAAGCGTCTGCTCTGCGACCGCATGAAGGCCCGCGACTTCAGGGAGGGCCGGCACACGTTCGGCACCACGAAAAGGAGCTACGTCGTGTTCACGCCAGAGTGGATCGCGGCCATCGAATCACTGGCCGAAGGGGGGGCTGAGAACTTGCCGCTTAATACGGGGGAGGCGGCCATCGAAAATGGTGAAAAACATCGCGCCGAGACGCGGATTCTGCGGATTGAGTCGGAAGTCATTGCTGGATAAGGACTTAGGGTGTCCGCGAAATTTCGTAAAATCCGGGGAATCCACGTCCAGGCACCAAAAAGTTCAGACGTAAAGCGGTTTTTGTGGACGGAAAATCTAGGTTTACCCATCTTACGCCCCGCTAGTGGGGGATCAGGAGGATCAAATGGACGATTTGAAGGTTCTTCGGGCGGTCGGATCAGCCGGAACGGGCAAGACAAGGCTGATGATCAACACCGCCGAGAAGGCTCTGGCGAGGCCGGAGGTGGGCGGTAATCCGTTCGCCATCGGTTTCTCGTCCTTTACGCGGGCGGCCCGCAGCGAGGCTGCTGGGCGTGCTGCTGCGGCCTGGGGAATGCAGCAGTCGGAACTCGAGCGGCACGGCTGGTTCCGCACCGCCCACAGCGTGGCCTACCGGCAGCTCGGCATCCAGAAGGGCGAGGTCATTGGCGGCAGCAAGGCCGACGACAAGTGGATCAGCGAAGCCCTCGGCAGCGACGTGTCCTACTGCGTGGACGAGGACTCCGAGGGGGGCATCGGCATCTACACGGGCGACCCCATCGCCGCGGCGGCCCTCAACTACTGGTCGCTGGCGAGGAGCATGGTCGCCCCCCTGCGCGAGATCGCCGAGGCCGCCTACGAGTGGGAGCCCGACGGCCCGACGGCCGAGGAGGTGATCCGTCGCATCGAGATGTACGAGTCGGCCAAGCGTCTGGACGGCCGACTCGACTTCACCGATATGCTCGCCCGGTTCGTCGGGGTCGCCAACAACCCGGCCACCGGCCCCGAGATGGTCACGCCCGAGGGCGCGGTGCCGAACGAAGTCGTCGGCTGGATTTTCGACGAGGCGCAGGACGCCAGCCGCCTCCTCGACATGGCCTGCCGGCGGCTCGTGACCGGCGACTCCTGCCGATGGGCGTGGCTCGTCGGCGACCCGTTTCAGGTTCTTTACTCATGGGCCGGGGCGTCGAGCGAGTTCTTCATGGGCTGGAAGGTCGATCGGCAGGAGATCATGCCCAAGAGCTACCGCTGTGCGAAGCCGATCCTCCAGCTTGGCGAGGACTGCCTCCAGAGGCTCACCAAGGGGTACTGGAACCGCGGCGTCGAGGCCGCCGACCACGACGGCGAGATCATCGAAAGCGATAACTTCGAGGACGATCTGAGCGATCTGTCGCCGAAGGATGAGACGCTGGTCATCGCCAGGACAAATCGGCACGTCGGCAAGATCGCCACGATCCTTGACGATGTCGGTGTTCCGTTTCGGAAGATCAAGGCCAAGCAGGGAGCCTACAACCGCGATGCTGGCATGACGGGCCTGTGGAAGCTCCAGAACGGCCAGCCCGCCAGTGCCGAGGAGTGGACACAGGCCATTGAATTGCTACCGAGTGCGACAATCAGCAAGAAAGGCGACGGCCGCGACGAGAAGACGTGGCTGATTCGAGGGGCGAAAACACAGTGGAACCGGGGCGTGAAAGATCGCTACGACGCCCTCTTTCCCGAGGAGCTTGGCGATGTCGGGGCCACCGACCACCTCCGCGAGAAGATCGCCGCCGGCACCTGGGGCGATCTGATCGACGGCGGGGCGACATGGTGCCGAGCCGCGAAGCAGTGGGGCATCGAAGCCGTCGCCAACCCGAAGATTCGCATCGGGACGGTGCATTCGGCCAAGGGGATGGAGGCCGACAACGTGATCATCCTGACCAGCGTCGGCCGCCGCATCCGCGAAGGCGAGGAACGCAGCGAAGACCGTCACGACGAGGAGCGGCGAATCGAGTACGTCGCCGTTACTCGAGCGCGAAAGAAGTTGATTGTGGCCCACGACCCCCGAGAGAAGTTCCGCATGGAGATGCCCATATGACCCTGCTATTCGACATTTCGCCAGATGAGCCGACCCGAAAACGCTCCCGCGCGCAACCGGCCGCGGCCCATCCAATTGAACCCGAGAAACCCAAAAAAGACCCTATTTATATAGGGGGAATTGCTCCACGAGCGATCCTGCCAATCGGCATGATCGATCACACCTACGACTGCGCAGACGCCGCCTGCGGCACCCAACTCCACGACATCCTCTACGAGGACGGCGGCGAGTGGTATGTGTCGTGCGTCTTCTGTGGCACCGGCCAGTGGGTGCGAGCGATCAAGGGGCACTTGAAGCCGAGGGATCAGGAGTTCGTCCTGCGTGACGGTCGGTTCGCCGGCCTCACGCTACCAGAGGTGGAGAAGCAGCCGCGTGGCCTGGACTACCTAAAATGGGCAATCGACAACCACCCGCGACCGACGGTTCGCGAGATGTGCAAAAAACATCTGGACGCTACTGGCACCACTCGTTAGGCTACTGATCACCACAGCGGAAAGGATTCCCACATGGCACTTTGCTTAACTCGTCGCCCCGGCCAGAAGCTCATTCTGGATCGGCCTCGCATCGAGATCACGGTCGAGTCTGTCGTAGGCAAGACGGTCAGGCTCGTCATCGACGCACCCAAGCACGTCAAGATCATCCGCGAGGAACTGATCTACCGCGCCCCTCCGAAAACGGAGGAGGCCGCGTCGTGATCGACCGGCTTTCTGTTCTCGTTCGTTGTTTCATTCACGGAGGATTTCTGGTGGCAAAGAAAAAGCCCGAGTGCAGCGTTGAAAAGACGATCGCCGGTATCGCCCAGGCGGTTCACGACCTTCGCGAAGAAGGCGAATCGACCGACCGCATGGCCGTCGCGTTGACGAAGTCAGTCGCGGCCCTGACCGTTCGCCTCGAGAACGCCGAGAAGGCACTCAACAGCCTTCTCGACGAGGTCGAAGAGCTGCGGAAGCCGGCCCGCACATGGCTCGGCTATCTGCGAGGTGAGTGATGACCCCAATCGAATCACACATGAGCCTCTGGCTTAACGTCACGACTCTGCTCGTGGCCGTCGGGGCGGTTTTTTACTTCAGCCTGCTTCCCTACATGACGGGGGATGACGAATGAAACCACCGTCCCCAATCGACATCGACGACGAGCGGTTTTCGCTGACCTGTCGCGACGAGGAGCATTCGACGCCGTATGTCGATGTCATGTTCGACACGCTCCCGCCGTGCGAAGGCGATCCCGACTACAGCGAAAACCCAGAAGCCCTGCGGAGAGTCGCCGCGTGGCTTGAGAAGGCGGCTGACTGGCTTGAGGAGAGGAAAGGGCAATGACCACAGAGGCAGGGGGCATTATGGGATACGAAAACAGCATCGATTCGTGTTTGTCTGCCTGCATTCCGTTTGAGGCAGCGGAAGAGCTGAAAAACACAGCTCGTGACTTTCATCAGCGAGACGAAGCTCAATGCGACGTTCTTGCTCGACTAAGGTCAGGCGACCTTTTGAAAAAAAGCGTCTACGAAAGCGAACTGAGCGATGGCAGCAGGCTAGCGCCTGTTGTTGAGCAGTTGCGAAATGCACATGGTTTTTTGATTAAGGGCGACGGAAGCCACGCCTCTCCTTACTTCATGCCCGACACGAGGCAGAAGCCATCGCTTGCAAGAGTAACTCCAGAGATGCGTTCGGCTTACTACATGACACCGCATTGGCAGATTGTTCGTTCGGCAAGGTTTGAGCACGATTCAATGATGTGTGTGCTGTGCGGAGACTCTGAAGAGATTCAGTGCCATCACGTTGCATACGAAAGCATATTCAGAGAAGAGCTTTCCGATCTCCTGACAGTGTGCTCCGACTGTCACAGCAAGATTCACAAGCACGGACGGCTGAAGTTCCCTAGCGGCGTAAGCGTTCAGTGGGCTGCTCAGATCGGGTGGCGGGGCTTTGAAGAATGGCTACTCCCATGAACCGCTTCTGCAATCGCTGCAACGAGCCAAAGAAAACCAACGGGCCATGTCCGAAGTGCGGGTGCTCCGAGTTCCGAATCATCGTGGAGGGCAAGAATGCCAATCAAAAAGGGGTATAGCCCGAAGACAATCAGCGCGAACATCAAGACTGAGATGAAGGCTGGTCGTCCGCACAAGCAGGCAGTCGCCATCGCTCTTGATATCGCCAAAAACGCCAAGGAAAAGGCAAAGAAGAAATGAACTACATCAGCATCTGTTCCGGCATTGAGGCCGCCACTGTCGCATTCCACGGGTTTGGCTGGACGCCGCTGGCATTCAGCGAGATCGAGGCGTTCCCGTCTGCCGTGCTCGCGGCTCGCTGGCCCCAGGTGCCGAACCTCGGCGACATGACGAAGTTCGCCGAATGGCCCGAAGAAATTCTTGCGGAGTGCGACCTCCTCGTCGGAGGCCCGCCGTGTCAGGCGTTCAGCGTGGCCGGTCTCCGCAAGAGTCTGGATGATGATAGAGGCAATATCACGCTAGCCTACGTTAGGCTACTGAACCACATAGATGAAGTGAGAAAGCGTCATGGAAGACCGCCAGCAATTGCTGTTTACGAAAATGTCCCTGGACTCCTCTCAACAAAGGACAACGCCTTTGGATGCCTCATCGGAGCGCTCGCTGGGTGCGATGAAGCCCCTCAAACTGAAACAGGTAAGTGGCCTAAAGCAGGCTATGTTTGTGGAGAAACCCGACGAGTGGGTTATCGAATCCTTGACGCCCAATTCTTTGGGGTGGCTCAGAGGCGTAGGCGAGTCTTTCTCGTTGCCGTGCCTTGTGAACTTGTCGCAAGTCTTGGAGACGACGCCTGTCCATCCGAGATACTTTCTCTCCGCGAAAGCGTGCGAGGGAATCCTCCGTCGCGCAGCAAAGCGGGGCAAGGAGCTGCCGCCGGCACTGAAGGACGCCCTCGAGTCGGTGGTGAGCCGTGCTACCTTGACCGAGCCATGTTCAACCAAGGAGTGAATGCTCAGTACAAGCCGCAGATCACGCAGGACGGCGTGGCTGGCAGCATGGTCGCTAGGGGGCCGGCGGCGGTGGGGATCAGCGGGCAGTGTGCAGGCACGCTGGACTCGCACTACTTCAAAGGCTGCGGTTCTGCGGCTTTTGGTGAGAGAGAAGTTGTCGGCGTTCCTAATGTTGTTGGAACTCTCTCTGATGGTGCTCACAGGGGGGGGGGCTTAACGGACAGGACGCATACAGCGGTCGCATTTTTGCCGTCTGTCGCCAACCCGCTGACGCATCGAATGCACAAGGGCATGAACACGACGGTGGACGAAGGCCAAACGCCGATCGTTACCACAGGGGGTGTCTTTGACGAGGCGACTTGCTTTAAGCCATCGCATTTCACGCGAGGCAAGGACGGCAAGCCATCAGATATCGCGCCGCCGCTTTCGGCCGATGCGGACAAGGGCGATCAGGATACGGTTGTCTGTGCTACCGCGCAGGCTCACGCAATGCGGGAGAGCGGCCAAGGTTTCTGGATGAAAGACGAGATAGCGGGCACGCTGCGGGCCGAGGGAGAAGACAGGCCGAGCCGACCGTCATGCGTGATCGCGCAGCCCGCAAACGCCGTGGGATTCAACTGGCAGAACGGCGGCGGCTACGGCAAGGCCAATGATAGCCTGGGCATCACAGAAGAGGGCACTGGCCCGCTCCAGCGGTGCAACACGCCTGCCGTCGCGTTTACGGCCAAGGACTACAGCGGCGATGCTACCGCAGAGCTGTCGCCGACCATGCGGGCGATGCAGCACGTTGACGGCAACGCAAACGCTGGCGGCCAGTTGGCCGTCGCCTACGGGCTGCGAGGTGACGCCGGGAGAGAGGGGGTCGCAAAAACTCCTAGTGCAGATGCGGAGGGACGAGTTCGACTGCGGAACCCCTCTTTCAATCCGCTGGAGGAGCTTTCTCCGACGATGGACGCAAGTCAGCCGCACGCCGTCGCATTCACCCAAAACCAGCGAGAAGAGGTTCGCATTCTTGATGTCGCCAGCGTGTGCAGTGCAGAGCCTGGGAGCCACCAGCAGACGTATATCGCGCAGCCTGCCGTCGCCTACGTCAAGGCGACGAACCCGCACAGTAAGGAAGAGGCTCCGCGATACGAAGAGGCCGCCGTTTCTGCTTGCTTGAATGGCTGGGACGAGCGGCACGAGCCGCCGAAGCACATGGTTGCTGTGGCTTTCGCCAATCGCTCGCGGGACGGCGTCAAGGTGCCGGAGATCATGAAGGACGGCGTCGTTCCTTCCCTAACGAATCCAGGCGGCGGCGGGCGAGCCGACGCGGTCAATGTGTGCTTGCCGACTCCGTCTGGATTCCCAGACCCAGCGTATGCGATTTCCGCTGGTGCGCAGGGCAAGGGCGGGGTGTTCGGAAGTGGCCGTGACTCACAGGACACGTTCGTCGCAGACGCCAGCGTCCGCAGTTCCATGCAAGTGCGCCGCCTCACGCCATCCGAGTGCGAGTATCTGCAAGGCTTCCCCGCAGGACACACAGACATCATCTTCCGCAAGAAGCCAGCCGCCGACGGCCCCCGCTACCGCGCCCTCGGAAACAGCATGGCCGTGCCGTGCATGGTCTGGCTCGGTTACCGCATTAATAAGGCCACTAAAGGAGACAACACTTGAACCGAAAGCGCGAACGCCAATCCAAGAAGAAGCCCGCACTGCCGCCGCCGCCGGAGGGCTACGCCGCACGCACGAAGGCCCAGGCTCACGCGCTCGAGGTGATCAGCAGGAGCGTGATTACGTTCGTGCTCGGCCCAGCCGGCACGGGGAAGACACACTTGGCGAGCGGTTACGCCGTCCAGCAGCTCGTTGACGGCAAGGTGGAGAACATCGTGATCACACGACCGTCGGTGGCGACGGAGCAGCTCGGCTACTTGCCTGGAAGTGCAGAAGAGAAGGTCGGCCCGTACCTCGTGCCATTTTTCGACGCGCTCGAGCGGATCGCCGGCAAGCGCGGCCATACCCGCGACCGCATCAGCGGCGCGGTGAAGATCGCGCCTCTCGCATACCTTCGAGGCCGCACATTCTCGCGTTCTGTCATGATTTTTGATGAAGCACAGAATTCGACGTTCGGGCAACTCAAGCTCTTTCTCACCCGCCTCGGTACGGGCAGCCAGATCATCGTCACGGGCGATGCCGACCAGTCCGACCTCCCCAGGAGCGAGCGGCGTCTGATCGACGTGATGCAGCGGTTGTCGGGCCTGAAGGGCGTTGGCGTCGTCGAGTTCAAGGGCACAGACATTGTCAGGCACCCGATCATCGAGGGCGTGCTGCGGGAGCTTGAAAAGTAATGGAGCTATTCGTTCTCAAGACCGACCTTCTGCGACCCTCAGAGCGTCGATTCATCGCCGACCACCTGACGCGACCGGAAAGCGAGTTCCAGCGGGCACTGCTCGGCGGCACCGTGACCGGCACGATCGCCATCTGCCTGGATCAAGGCGAGATCATTGGCTGGGCCAGGAGCGAGGCATGGAATGAGATACCGACGCTCGAGGCGTTCGTATCGCCGGCCTACCGCCGCCGCGGCGTGGCTACGCTCTGCACCGCCGGCCTGCGGACGGAAGGCGTGTTCCGCGATCACGAGTTCGTCGCCGTGTTCCGGCCGGCGATGGTATCGCTCGCCAGCCGCCTGGGGATTCTCTACGCGAGCTTCGACCGGAAGCCAGACGGGACGTGGCGTGAGGCACGCAAGTGACACCCGAAGACAAAATCCTCATCGCTATGCGAATGATGAACATTGAGAGGATGCTGTCTACGACGATTCCGGCTATTAAGGCGACTGCGAAGGCTGCGCAACAAGTTGATGCTCACGGTCTGGCGACTGCTTCTTATCTCTTGGCAGAGTCGGTCGAGGTCTACGCGACTGAGATGAGGAAGTTCGTCGAAGGGTTGGATCAGTCTTGACAGTCACACTACTGTTGCAGACAATGCCTGCCGGTTTGTGTCCCGTTTCATTTCAAGGAGGATTGACTATGCGTTCCTTTTTTCTTGCTTTCGCCGTGGCCTGCTGCGCCACAATCGCCTCGGCCGAGAACGTCATCGTGACGACGACCACCGTGGTCAGTGCCCAGGAGACGGCTGATGATTGTGCCCGCACGGGCTTGCTCAGGCATTGCCGAGTTCTCAGGGGCAACCAAAAAGAGGGCATCGGTTTCTCGACCGTCAGCCCGAGTGCCGCAGAGAAGTCGGCTTGCTTCTACTCCGAGGCCGTCCGAGGCCGCCTCCGCATCGTCGAACGCGGCGTGAGCTACTCGCCGGCTCGCCGCGGCTGGTTCGCCGTCCTCCGTTACAGCGGCAACTGATCGTCTTCGCCACGCTGGGGGCGGCGGTTCTCGTCTGCCGCCGCCCCCGGCCCGCGAGTGAGAACCATGAAAGACTTCATCCAGCTCGAGTTCGTCGGTGGCCCGCTCGACGGTGCTATCCGCCCCGTGCTTCGCGAGTGCATCGAGATGCCGCTGGCCGCTGGGGCCGTCATCCACGTCTACCGGAAGGACGAGGTGATCGACGGCCACCGGGTCAAACAGATCATGCGTCACAGTGAGACCGTCAACGCCTGGGAGCGAACATGATCTACATGATTGGTCAGCTTACTGACTGGCTTTTTAATCGCCGCGTCGTTCGCGAGCTTCAGGCCGAGCTTGAGCGGCATCGGGGCACCTATGCGCATCGCGAGAACAGGCTCCATGCGTTGGTCAAGGAGAACAAGCAGCAGCGGGTGCTGATCGAAGCGTTGCGGGATGTCAATAAGACGCTTGATGAGAGGATCATTGAGATGGAGAAGGGCCGATGAGCGAGAAGCCAATCGACCCGTACTGGTGGTGCCGCGACGACGAAAAGCTCGCGAAGGAGTGTTGGGAGAAGATCGAAAGGCCGATGCTGCTAGAGATGTTCAAGAAGTTCGACGACCCTAAGTTTTGGAAAGCGCCGAAAGGGAAGGTGAAGTAATGGATCGCAGAGGCTTTCTCGGTTCGCTGATGGCAGTGACGACGGCTATCGCCAGTGGCGTGAAGCTGCCGACTGGAACAGAGGTCGCGACTGGCAAGGCACTGCCTAAGCCGCTCGCGGTGCAGAACGATCTGCTCTCGATGCTCAAGGAGTGTCACGTCACCTCGATCTCATGCCACCAGACCTACGACGGCCTAATGCACTGCGAGGTCGAGTACGTTCACGCCCCCGGCGGCAAGAATGGGGACGACACTTTGATGGTCGAGACATACACCAAGAAGCTGCGCCCAATCAACGTGAGCTACGCTGTGACTGCGGGCGAACTCATGAGGATCACGGTGACTTGGGCATGAAGAGTCTCGCCACCTTCATCGGCTTCGTCCTTCTATGCCTCGGCGCATGCTTGGTGGCGTGGCCCGCCCCGCTCTTCACGCTCAACCAGCCGTACCTAAATTGGTACATCATCAACGTCCTTGCGTGTCCGATCGATAAAGACTTGAGTGCCGGTGCTGCGTTGCCGTTTGTCTGGCTGTTCATGTCGATGCCTATTGGCCTGTCGTGCATGGCAATCGGAGTCATGATGTTTCACTGGGGAAAGACATGAAAGACTTCGAGCAAATCAAGAAGCTCGCCGACGAGCAGGGCAAGAGCCGCAAAGTCTGCGAGAACTGTGGATGGTTTGCCGTGGACGGCGACGAGAAGGTCGGCGAGTGCTACCGCTATCCGCCGTCTATCCCGGTGCTGGGAGCCTTGGAGTGGAAGCACCCTCGCACGTCGCGAGACAGCATCTGCGGCGAGTTCGTCCACAAGAGAACCGGCGACAGCTTTCAGCCTGATCCGTATCGGGCGGTGGCGGTGAGGCTCGCAAGGGCGGAAGAGGAACTTGAAAGACTGAGGAGTCGAGTCATACAAGGAACACGAGGTGCCGAATGACTGACATCGTCGAACGCATAGAGGAGTCATTTCGGCACGACACGTTCTGGGACACAGACGCGCCGCCGCTTCTGGAAGATGCTGTTGTTGAAATCAAGCGGCTGCGAAAAGAACGCTGCTGGATTCCTGTTTCGGAGCAACTGCCCGAAGACGGGCAAAGTGTGATCGCCTGCTTTGAAGGTGGCGGCATGACTGGACAGGTTGGCGAAGCCACATTTAACAAGCGTGGCGGCTGGTTCTCTACCGAGCGCGGAGCGTGGTGTGCTTCGCACTGGATGCCACTGCCCGAGCCACCTGAAGCCAAATTCATGCTCACTGACCAAGACCGCAAATCAATAGAGAGTGCAATCACGCTGACGTTAAAGAAGATGAATTTTCTTGGCGGCGCGACACCGGAGGTGAAGTGATGGATCGCCGCAGTTTCTTCTCGTGGCTCTCGTCATTCGCCGCAGGCGCGGTCGCCTCGCAGCCAGCCGCCAAGTCAGAGCCGTGCGTCACGCCAGCGTATGCGGGATTTGACGGGTCGTTTTTGATTAACACGCACAGCGGCCGCATCTTCAGAGCCTGTCGATGCTACGCAGACAACCCGAATCGGTGGGGCGTGGTGCCGGGGATGATGGCGGTGTGGCGAAATAGAGACGAGTCGATATCGAAGATGGTCTATCGAAATCGTGACGGGAAGCTCTTTGATCTCCAGTTCGTGCCGATGGAGGAGCCGACATGACTGACCGAGACATATTTGCCGCAGCGGCGTTGACGGGCCTGCTTGCAGACGACGGCGACCGAACTGAATGCGCCATGCCCAGCTTCGCGGCTCGCGCCTACGAGTGGGCCGACGCCATGCTCCGTGAGCGGGAGCGAACTTCGCCAACGCCGCAACCACGCACGGCGGTTCTGTCTACTGGCGACGTTGTATACTACCATCCAGCTCATGACGCTGTGCCGGAAGCGTGCGTCCAGCAAAGCACTCGGGAGCCCGAGCGGAGCTTACTGGCGCAAAGCGAGTCAGTCGAACGTGGGCTGCCTCGCACCGGCAATACACCAGCCCTCACCGACGAGGAGCGGGAGGCGATTGAGTGTTTTGCGGAATTGCGAAAGCCGCTGACCAGATTGACTCAGAGCCACAACCGCGAAAAATACAAAAGACTGCTTTGCGGGTTGCTGGAGCGACTGAAATGACTGACCGTGACTATTTCGCCGCCGCAGCTTTAACTCGCGGGATGGGCGTTCTCGGCTACGAGCAGATTGCAAAATCGTGTTACGAAATGGCCGACGCCATGATCCGCGAGCGGGGGCGAACAAATCATGACGCTGTGCCGGAAGCGATAGCCCGTACAGACCCATCTGAATCCTCAGTTCCACTGGGGAATGGGGGCGGATGCGGCGGGACTGATAAACCCGTGACGCTACCCGCTATGGGCACCGGCAATCTTTCTGAAGCCGAGATTGATGCGATTGAGTGTGTGGTCGAGGACGGCAGAATCGCCAGCATGAGCGTCTACGGCGTAATGCGGTCGCTGCTCGTCAGGCTGCGGCCGGAATGGGAGAGCCCATCATATGATGAAGGCGACGAAAAACGCACGAACACTAATACGGATCGGGACGATACACCAAGCGAGGGTAGTGTGCATGGCGAGGGCACCGTCGGCATGGCTGGCATCGCTTATCAGGCGGCTGAGAATCTGCAAGGCGTCTGCAAGACGTTCGATCAGTGGTCGCGACAGACGGCTGGCGTGATGTACCGACTGGCGCGGCACATCGAATTGCTGGAGTCGCGAGTTCTTTCTGACGCAGAGCGAGAGGCGATTGCATTGGCTTACAGTCGCCTCACGGCGGATGCCAAGTACGAGGAGGTCGCGGCAACACTGAAGGCATTTCTGGCGCGTATGCGCAAATGACATCAAACGAGTGACGCTATGGCAGTAAGACGGAAACCCATTGCATGGTGCGTTGTAGACGAAAAGCGTTCACCCATTGACCTATCGCACGTCTACAGGACAAAAGCAGAAGCCATGTGGTGGGGCGATTTCATTGCTGGCTATAGCGTAGGGCCGGTGCGGGTTATGCCGTTGTTCGCTGGGCCATCAAAAGTGTTTTCGCCGCGAGGAAAGAAACAAAAAGGGCCAACAAAGCTGTGGATTCCAAAACGTGTTTTGCAAGGTGTGCGAAATGAGCAAAGAACCCGCCGCATGGATTGCCGTTGCCACTGATGGCAGCGAAAGCTCTGCGGTCTACTTGCTGAAGGAGCAGGCAGACGCCGCCGCCAGAGAGTGGGGCTGGACGGTCGTCCCGCTCTATGCGTTGCCATCACGGCGGGCTGAAGACGAGATCGCCATTGAAGCCGCGTGGGATCGCGCTGGCCTCAATCCCACATGGCCCGAAGACGAGGCTGGGTGCGGCGTGAAATATGCGACTGCGATGGCGGATGAGATTGAGCTGCTGCGGCTCAGAGAAGACGAGCGGGAGGCGGTTGAGTGGTTCTCGCAGATTGGCGACGGCCCCCTCGCCCCGTGGTCAAACAACTGGAGCAATCACGCCGCCACGCTCCGCTCGCTGCTGGAGCGTCTCAAATGAACCGAGGCGTGTGCCACAGGTGCGGCGGTCGGTGGACTCGGTGCTGGATGTGCCAGGCGGCCGCGCTCCGCAGGCTGCTCGAGAGGATGAAATGAACACCATTGACCGACGGGCCTACGAGGGAGACATCGTCTCTCGGCTTCGCCACTGGCGTGGCCTGCACCTCGCTCACGGGGGAGAGTTGTTTGAGGCAGCGGCCGACGAGATTGAGCGGCTGCGAAATGGTGCAGTAGAAGGCTGCGAAACGGTGTGCCCGCACGTTCGCGGCACGGTGACGCAGCATTGCGAGTTGAACTTCACGCTCACCGACGAGGAGCGGGCGGCGATCGAGGCGTCAATGCACGGCGAGAACGACGCTACCGTGATCGCCACGCTCCGCTCGCTGCTGGAGCGGCTCAAATAAACCCAAATGACGACACGTCCGCTGAACCTGTCGCAGCCAGCGACATCTTCGACCCGAATATTGTTCGACCGTAGTCCCATTCTTCAAGGAGGAAACCTCATGCACTGCCCGCCGATTGACCTGAAACAACTTGCCCGTCTCTGGAAGAGCGAGATGAAGAGCGATCAGATTTGTGCTGAACTCGGCTGTACCCGCGGCCACTTGTTCAACCTCGCCCGCAAGCACGCGCTGGGCATCCGGCCGCATCGATTCAGCGCAGCCAGGAACACTGAGACGCCCGACCCGACTTTGGAAGAGATCGCCGCAGCGACCGCCGCCATCCGCGCGACGTGGACGCCCGCAGAGCGCGAGGCCAGACGAGTCGGCTGCCGACGCAAGCCTGTCGAGGCTCCGCACTTCTACTTCCACAGCGAGCAGTACGTCTTTTCGACTTGACCGTCAAGCCACCGTGTAAGACAATCAAGGAATGCAGCGGAAAGCTCCCCTGGAGCGAACCATAGTTGCAAAAGTTATGGCGCAAGGACGCGCCTCGGGCTTCTGGGTGACGAAGTTCCACGGGAACGCATTCACCATGTCGGGCGTGCCCGACGTGCTCATGATCAAGGATGGTCGAGCCGTCTGGCTCGAGTGCAAACGCCCAGGCGAAGAGCCGACGAAAATCCAGAATCACCGGATGCGGGAACTCGCATCGGCAGGATGCCCTGTGGCCGTCGTCACCTCGGCGGCCGAGGCCAAGGCGTTTCTGGAGACTCTTCAATGACAGGCTGGCGTGAATTCGTCGATTTCCTTGACGACTCGCACCCGATGACGACAGACCGCAAGCACATTCGGATGCTCTGCGAGGCCGTCGAAGGTCAGGCGTGGCGTATCCTTGAGCTAGGCAGCCACGAGGGGAGGTCGGCCGCGGCAATGGCCTGGGCGGCTCCCAGGAGCACGATCACCGCCGTCGACCTGTGCGACACGGTCTCGGAGGCCATGCGGACGGTCTACTGGGCCACGCTTGGGCTGACGAACATCAATCCTGTGGCATCCAGTGCCGGCGGCTTCCTGGCCTCCTGCCTGCCGGGGCAGTTCGACTTCATCTTCCACGACGCGGTTCACGGGCCAGCGGCGCTCTTCGAGTACCTCGGGTGTGCCGAGATCGCGAGCGGTCTGGCGATCCACGACTACGAGCAGCTCACACCTGAGATGCAGGCCGCGGTGGCGGCGAAGTTCTCGCATACGGCGACCGACGCCGACGGTAAAGGTCGCGTGCTTTTCATGGGGTGGAAATGAAGAAGGTACTCACGACATTCGGCCTCGGGCCGATGGCCGAGCTGCTGGACGTGTCGCTGCCGACGTTCGCGTGGTACGCGCAGACGCATGGGTATGACCTGTTCGTCCCGTCGGGGCAGCAGTTCGCTGGCATCGGTCGGCACGTTTCGTGGGGCAAGATACCACTGATCGTCTCTCTCCTGCGGGGCGGCTACGACGCCGTGCTCTGGCTGGACGCCGATGTCGCCGTTTTCGAGTACGACAAGGATATCCTCGACGATCTGCCGGCCGCCGCCCCGATGGGGATGGTGATACACAACACCGGAGACGGAGCCGTCCCGAACTGCGGCGTATGGCTCGTGCGGGCCGAGGCCGCCAAGATGCTTGAGAGCCTCTGGCCGCTCAACGGCTTTCGCCGATCTGCCTGCTGGTGGGAGCAGGCGGCTCTGATCGCCGCCCTCGGCGGCGATCCCGACGCAACCCCCGTCGCGGCGCCGGCGGGCCGAGCCTGGGCTGAGTTGCCGTATGAGTGGAATCCGCACGTCAACGACCCCCGTGGGGTCGATGGCGGTCGCTTCTTCCACGCGACGTGTTTCCCCGACCGCAAGGCCGCCATGATCAAGGCTATATCGTGAAGTTCACCTACTGCCCAGGCATGAAGATCAGCAGGCCAGAGGATTTCTGGTCTATCGGCGAGAAATACGCTGCCGGCTTCCGCGAGCGGGTTGAGTTCGGCCGCGTCGAGGCCCGCCGCCGCAAGCTGGCGATCGTCAGCATCGCCCGCAACTCGATGCCGCACTTAAAGAACACGTTGAGACTCGTCGACGAGCTGGCGGGGTTGTGGCGCGACTGCGTCTACTACGTTTATGAGAACGATTCGACTGACGAGACGGCCGCCGTGCTCGACGACTTCGCCATTCGCCAGTGGGTGACCGTCGATCACGACACCCTCGGCGGCCTGGATGCTCGAGGCTTTGAGCCCGAGCGGACGGAGCGGTTGGCAAAATGCCGCGCCCGCTGCCAGGAGTGGGTACGGCTAAATGCCGCTGACGCGAGCTATGTGATGGTGCTGGACACCGACCCGCACGGCGGGTTCAGCGTCGACGGCGTGCTCAACAGCCTCGGCTGGTTCTGCGAGATGATGGGTGAGTCTTTCCATCGGCGTGAGCCGGGGGCGATGGCGAGTTACTCGCTGTTCGTCCGCCAGGAGGGCGGCGGCTTTGGGATCGCGGGGTACGATGCGTGGGCGGCGAGGCTTAATTGGTGGGAGGATCGCCGAGATCACAACTGGTTCCATGCGCTCCTCCCGCCGGCCGGCTCGCCGCCGATCCCGATGAACTCCGCGTTCGGCGGCCTCTGCCTCTACCGCAGAGAGGCGTTCCTAGCCGGCGTCTACGACGGCAGCGACTGTGAGCATGTGCCGCTACACAAGGCCATGCAGAAGGCCGGCTACCAGCTCTTCATGAACCCCGGCTCGAGGTACATCGCCATCCTGCCATGAAATTGACCGCCAACCAGAAGCGTAGTTTGCGACGGCTCTGGAAGGGCGACTCAACGGCAGAAGAAATCTGCGTTGAACTGGATTTCACGGCAGACGACCTCGCTGCGGCAGCAGCGTTTTTATGCTTGCCCGAGCGAACGGCACCAGAGTGCTATCTGCCGACGCCGGCCCAGATTCGCCTGGAATGCGCGAAGATTCGGGCGGGCTGGCATCCCGCCGAGAGGGAGCTTCGTCTTGGTAGAATGAACACTACCAAAGGAGACATCATCGATGCTGGCAGAAGTACGGCTGGTGATAGCTCCGACGGAAGCGCGGCTGACGATCAGCAAAGGCGACGAAATCGTCGATGACGAGATTTGGACGTTCGGACGAAAGATCGGCCGGTCAGAGGCCCGCGATTTCGCCAGGGCAGTATTCGACGACGCCTACGACGGCGTGAACTTCATGGTTCACGGTGATGATTGATGACTGACGACGAAGACATCGACAAGCGAGAGTTCGAGAGTCGCCGCGGCAACGACTCGACTCCGTTGATGGTCTTCGTTCGCGATCAACCGTACTCTCGCGGCAAGCTGACGAGCGAGGGTCGGACGGCTAGCCGGGATTACCAAGAGTTTCTGGAGCGGAATCGCAATGGCCGCAAATGAAGAGACGTTCGGCGATGCTTACGGTGCGTTGTCACTCGTGGGGAAGATCGCGCTCCTGGCTCAGTGGGCTCCCCTGCTAGCGAAGCTTGAGGCCGTCGCCGTAGCGAAGACGCCAGCCGAGAAGGCCGTCGCGATCATCGCCGCCCTTCGGATGGCCGCCGACAAAACACCTACCGACAAAGACAACGACCTCCTGACTCTGGTCGAGGCCGTCATCAAGACACCCGAGGGTCTTGCCCTCGTTAACTGGTTCGCAATCGTGGCACAGGAAATCAAATGACATACGAGCAAGTTGGTGCCGCAATCGTCGCGGCGATTGTTTTCGCGTGGCCCAAGATCGTCGCCGTGGTCAAGTCGATCTGGGGCAGGATGCCGGCGGTGCCTGTGCCCTCGATGGGCGACTCTGTGAGCTATCAGGAAGCCATTGCCAACCTTGCCCTGGTTCGCACCCGTCTGAACAGCACGGGCCTCCTGGGCGACGAGAAGAGCCCGCAGCGGGCAGCTATTGACACACTGACGCTGGCCTTGGTGGCGGGGAGCGACAAATGAAAGTCGAAGCGAGGCATATCGTGGCTGCTGTCATCCTGTTTTTCGCGTGGCGCGGCGGCAACATGAGCGTGACGTGGCCGCAGCTTCCGCAGCCGGCCGCGGCCGTCGCCGTGGCGGCGAAGCCCTCGGCCGAGCAGCTCGCCTGGGCGACGGAGCTAAAGGCGATCCTGCCGAAGATGCTGCCCTCCGACCGGCAGTATCTCGCGGCGTTCTATGACGCGACGGCGTTTGTGCTGAAGCAGGACGGCGAGCGATCGGCTCCGATCATCGGCGACACCGACAAGTTCACCGTGTTCCACGCCGGCTCGCTCCAGCTTGCCATTCAGAAGAAAAACGTGGGCAAGTACCCCGGCCTTGACAAGGCGATCGACTCCGTCTTTTTCAACGCCGTCGGTGCCGACGTGAAGGCTATCGACAAGGCCACTGGCGAGAAGCTGCTCGCCGCCTGCAACGTGCTCGCCCACGCCTTCAGGGTGAACGGCAATGAGTGATTTCGACCCATCGGCTGCTTACTCGAGCGGCTTTGTCGGCTGCCGTAAAGACCCGCGTGCGGACGAGGTGTTCGCCGACTATGTGTTGAGATACGGTGGCGATCCCAATGGCGCGAACGTCGCGTATGACTGGGGGCTGGAAGAGGCCGGGGCTGGCAGGCTTTCGACGCTGTGGCGAACGATTGATGCGGTGTTTCCTGGGAGCCTGCCGGGGCCAAGTCAACTTTGGGGGGATTGCGTCTCATGGGGATGCTCTCGGGCGTTGCTCGGGAGCCTTAGCGCAGAAATATACGACAACAAACCCGATGAGGTGACGGGCAGACTCGAGGGTGCTCCTGAGTTGCCGCCTGAAGGTATTCGCGAATCAGTTATCGCGGCGGAGAGCCTTTTTTCCTGGCGGGGCTTCAATTCGGACGGCTGGGTGTGTTCTGAAGCCGCGAAGGTCGCCTGCGAGAAAGGCTTCCTGATCCGCAAGCCATATCCAGAGTTGAAGATCGATCTGACTCGCTACACCGAGAAGACAATCAAGCTTGGCGGCGCGACTCCTCCAGGCGATGCGTGGCTTCGCGAGAGCAAGCAATATGTCGCGAGGACGGCGACGTTCCTTCGCGGCAGAAGCCAAGTTCGCGACTTCCTCGCGTCTGGGTTCGGCGTGTTTAACTGTTCGTCGCTTGGATTCGAGAACACAAGAAATGAAGACGGTGTAAGTCGTCAGGTTGGCCGCTGGGCTCACAGTCAATCTTTCGTCGGATATGACGACCGCCCTGAGACGCACAAGAAATACGGTCAGGCCCTGGTGGCGTGGTGCAATTCGTGGAGCCGCTGGAACTCAGGGAGCCGCAAGGTGCTCGGCACCGATCTGCTCATTCCCGAGGGTTGCTTCTGGGCACTCGCGGACACGATCGATAAGTGCCAGTGCATCGCACTCTCAAGCGTTGCAGGCTGGCCTCGTCGCAAGCACACGACCTACGGAGCCGCCGGCAATGTATAAGTGCATCCTCATGCTCGCCGCCCTGCTCTGCGGCTGCTCGAGCGCCACCGAAGACCTCCGACCTTTCGTCGCGGTGGCCGGCAGATACTCGCTCATGTCGCAGGCGAAGCCAGCTCCAGCTCCGTCTGGTGTTTGTAGCAATTGCCGCGGCCTTGGTTATCTGACTGACGGAACCGTTCGCACCGTATGCCCCGTCTGTAAGGGCAACAAAGTCACGTCGTCCTCCGCTCCATGCAAGGACGGCACATGCCCGCCAAATACGAAACGCTGAAAACCTACGTCAACCGCGCAGGCGGTATCCGGCTGTCGGCTCACCCCGCCCTCCGCGACCGGCTCGTCGAGTGGGCGGTCGAGGAGTTCCCAACCGACGCGCCGCCCGACCGCATGGCAGAGGTGCTCTCCGCTCGTTTACGCCTACGGGCTCGCGATCAGTACGGCTCGGTCATCGCCGCGATCCTGATCAGCGTGCTCGCCCAACTGATCGTCAAGGCGATCATCGAGTGGTGGCGGCGCAGGCAGGCCCATCAGGTACTCATGGTCGGCTGGCAGGAGCAGGCTCGTGCCGAAAAGAATCCCGACGTACCGTCCTGATCGTTCCCCTGCACGGGGGCAGGAGCGGCCGACGGCGGCGGCCCGCGGCTACTGCTCTGCGGCGTGGCGGCGCACCCGGCTTGCCGTGATCGCCCGCGACATGGGCATCTGCCAGTTGTGCGGGCTGCTCGTCACCGGCAGCCCCGACATCGACCATATCGTCGAGAAGTCGAAAGGGGGTGATGAGTCCATGAGCAATTTAAGGACAACGTGCCACTCCTGCCATGCGCGGCGCACGGCCCGCGACTCGAGCTAGGCTTTCTTGGCTGCCTTCTCGCGATTGATTCGCTTCTGCGTCCCGCCGGCCGACCCCCAGGCACGAGCAGCCATTGAGTGCTTCTTACTCCCCAGGGGCATATAGGCGGCCTTGATGGCGGCAACCTTCGACTTGTGGACGAGCCGCTTGCCGAATGCCACGGTCACGATCTCGTCGGTGCCGATCCGCTCAACGACTCGGTACAGCGTTCGCCGCGAGCAGCCTACGGCTTTGGCTGTCTGGATGATCGTCAGATAGTCTTTAAACTCGTCGTTCATGCGTCCACCATTTCAAAAGAGTTCGGGTCTTCCAGCTTGAGAACGAGGGCCACGCCAGCCCGCTCAAACGTGATCTTCCAAGTCGTCTCGTCGCCCTCGCCGATCTCGTACTCGAGGAACACTTCGTGCTCGCGAAGCCGCTCCTGCAATTCGTCGAACCGACGGCCCATGTCCGCGTACATCGCCTCGTGCATGAGCGGTGCCTCGCATACGTTGATGATGCGGGGGTCGTCGATCAGCTCGGCCTGCTTGTCGATGGCATCTTCGATGGTCATATGCTCGGCATCGTCGATGTTCGGCGTCCACTCGCCATCTTTTCGCCTAAACTGCCGCGGCTCACTTGAGTCGCCTAGAACGTAAAGCATCGTCATCTCCTCTAGTTTCTATGCTCGGGGGTACGGGTGACATTCTATGCGTCATACCAATCATCTGACAATCGAAAAAACAGCCTCGACGAGGTCGTGGACGGCCCGCGCCGCCGTGCTCTCCGACCCGAGCAATTGCCCGAGTCGGACGAGCACGAGGGTGCGGATCAGGTCATCCATGACCCATTTCCACGCACGGGGGTTCATGTCGCGACAGCCTCCCCGACGCGACTGCTGGCCGCCTTGGCGACGGCATTGTCGATCGCCGCCTGGACGCGATCGCGGGCCTCGGACAACTCGCGGGCAGCGAGAGCCCATGCCTCTGCCTCGCTGTCGCAGAGCGAATCCACGCCCTGCCTCGCCGAAGTGACCATACCGCTCGGCATCTTGACCATCACGATGTTCTCAAACACGCCAGCCACGGTGGCCGGGACAATGTGTGCTCTGGCCTCACCGTCAAACGCGACGTGCGTTGTCGAGAGCCATACCGAATCGCCCACTGAACGGCTCATTCTGAGCCTCCTTTCTTCAGGTGAAATCGTTCCTAGTAGCTAATCAAACCATCGGCTAGTAGCCTATCGATCCTTGCGACGTTTTCCAGCCTTCTTTTTCGCCCGCAGGCGATTGATCTCGTCGAGGGCTTCCTGGGCCACGCGGTTCATCGCGGCACGGCAGTCGGCCTCGCTGGCGATGCCGGAGCTGACCAGAAATGTCAGCCAGCCGGCCTCGTAGGGATTGAGTCTGTTTTTCATGTACGGGGTCTCCTTAGTTGGTGGAAATATCCATCGTCCGCAGTTCACGCAGTCTCTCACACAGTTGCTCTCCGAACAGATTCATGTGCTCGTAGAGCGAACTAACTCGAGGCCCACCGTTCAAGCCGGCTGCCCGTATCGCCTCGTTGCCACAAGTCTTGCCGATGATCGGCATCTGTGCAGCAATCTCTTCGACGCTCCACCCGTTTTCGCGGAGGGAGCAGATCGTCGCGACGGTGCCAACGTAGTTGCCACCCATCACATAGTCCCGCATCACGCGGTCGTCTTTCTTCATGTCGCACCTCGTTTCGCCGGTCGGGGGCCACGGTACGGCGACCACTTGCCGCCCATTGCCTTGGCAGCCATCCTGCCGTTGTTCGTTGCCCAGGCGACGATCTGGGCGTGCTCCTGGCTTTCGCCGTCCAACGGAAGGCCGGCGGCAAGGATGGCGTCGTGCGCCTTCTTCCGCTCCTTATTCGTCGCCTCGCGCAGGTCGAATTTGTATTCGTAGCTCCACCATCCGGCGATGCCCATGTAGTCGGGCGTGCCGACCATTGCCTTGTCGATCTGATACACGATCGTGAACATCCGAAACGTCAGCGGCAGCCGATACTCATAGCCGCTGTCGTCGCTCCTTGGCTTCTCCAGCGTGAGCTTCGCGAGGTACTTCCGCAGGCGGGCTCGCTCTTCATCGATTTCGCGGTCAACGGCCTTGCCGGTCAGCCGCTTCTTTGGGGTCTTCGTCTTCATCGTGTCCTCTGCTTTCGCCGCTCGGGGTTATCACGCTCGGGGGTGGCGGCGGCCCTCGAGCGCGGGTGCTAGGTCTGGTTCAGTCGATAGCAAACGCATTCGCATGGCGCGGCAACTGCCGCAGGAAGTTGTGGAGGCCGGCGAGGGTCATCGTGAACGGAGTGTCATACTCCGCAGTGCCATCCTCATGGTCGTGCATCACGAGCTGGCCGACGATGCGGCTGGAAGTAATGACGAACTCGTACTCGTTCGTGTCGGCGGGGAATCCCGTCAGACGCACATATCTCCGAAACACTCCACGAAATTCACGATCTCGGGGTGCGCCAGCCCCTCGGCAATAAGCCGGCGGGCCGACTCCATCGTGATGCACTCCTCGACGTACAGTCGACCGTCACGGCCGACATAGTCATGCTCGCAGTAGCCGATCCAGTCGATATCTCGCTCGCATTCCAGGTCGTCCAGATATCCGAAAGCCTCCGTCGAGAGCGGGCATCGGCCTGCCTCGGCACAGTCTTCGTAAAATCGTTTCACGGCTCCCATCGTCGCGTTCTCCTAGTCGGGGTTTTCTCGTTTCGCCGGTCGGGGCCACCGCGGCCCCTGCTAGTATCGTCTCGTTCTGTGGCAATCCTAAAGAAAGATTGGCTAGTAGTCAAGCGGTCTTTCGTTGGGCTCAAGGATTTTTCTGGCTGGCCGCCCGCCGAATCCGATACGGCCGGCAGACGAGATTCGGCATCGACTTGTTTTTCCTCCTGCCTTCGACGTGCAGGAGGCAGTAGCCCTCCCGCCCGACCGCGAGGAGGTAGACCCGGCTCCTCCTGCGGAGCACCTCAACGAGCGTGAATAAGCCACGAGCTGCCATCGGTATCGTTTCGCTGCCGCACTTCCAGTAGGGGCCGCCGCTCGCGCGGAATCGATCGCCAGGCTGGAGCGTCACGCGGGGGGAGAGTTGGTAGGCGTTCATCCTTCGACCCTCCGCACCTTTACTCGCTCGGGGTTGTACCCGTGATCGCTCCACGTTTCGCGGGCATCCTCTTCAGCCTCCTCCGCAGTCGCGGCCCGCGTGTCATGATCGATGGTGTTATCGACGTATTCTCCAAAGACGGGATCGAACTCGAGGATCGTTGCTGAACACGACCACCAGGGGAGCATCGGTTTCATTTCTCGTTTCCTGCTACGGGGGTTATTGGTTCTCATGCACGGGGGTTAAAACGAATCCAGCTCGTCAAGGCCGACGATATTGCCGAAGACACGTTCGATCTGCCGCCACTGGCGACGGGTTTCCTTCCAGGCCCGCTCCATTCGGCGATACTTCCGCATAGGCATCTCGTCGGCGCAGCACTCGCCATACTCGTCGATGAACTCCTCAAGACTGCCGGGGTCGCTGTGCGGCAGGCAGGCGAGAACATCGGCGGCAGTCGGCGGCAGCCCCTGTTCGCTGGCGACGATCGACTGACCGAATCGGACGGAGAATCCGCGACGATCCAGGCGAATCGACACTCTCCAGATGCATCGCGGCTTGTCTTCATCATCGAAGAATGGAGCGTATTCCACGAACGTCGCCCGCATGGTGATGCCGGTGCGGTTCAGAAAATCCTGCACCATCGCTTCACGCTCATCGTCGATACAAAATCCGCCAGCCTCGAGTCTCACTGTTCCGTACATCTCTCGTTTCCTTATTCGGGTTTATCGTTTCCACGGTCGGCCCCCAGGTAACGCACCAGGGGGTATCGCATTCGATCAGCTCGCCAGCACCGCTCGCCGCGCGGCCTCGTCTCCACGCATCGCAGCCGTGATCATTTCCACGGTCGGGAGTGGCTTGTGTCCCATCACCTCGCGATACGCCGCGAGGTTGTCGGCATGGATTTCGGCGACTGCCTGCCAGCACCCACGCCGCATCGGCAGCGGCATCCCTCGCAGCCTCCCGCCCTTGCCGACCACCTTGAAGACGGCGCGGCAGGCGTCCCGCCACGATGCGCCGACATGGATGCCGTCCAGAATCCGGGCGATACCCTCATGATTGAACCGGGCCATGCGTTCAATCGGGCGGGCGGGATTCGCCACCGCGAACACTCCAGGCACGGGCTGCGGGGCGACGAGCACTGGAGTGTGTTCGGGGGTGGAGACGTTCGGCTTCGCCGCGCATCGCTTCTCAGCCGCTTTCAGCCGTCGGGCATGCGCCGCCGCATTCTCTGGTGTTCCGGGCATGGGCCGCAGCCGCGCAGCCGTCGCGGTGATCATGCGCCCGGTATCGTGCGTTCGGCAGAACCATTCCTGCCGTCGGCCGCCGCTGTAGTTGGCTTTGTTGGTCACGGTCACGACCGCGAGACGGTCGCCAATCTTCACGCGGGCCTGCATTCCTAGTTTGATATCTTTCGTCAGCATCGCTCGTTTCTCCGTTCGGGGGTGGTGGTATCGTTTCGTCGGTCGGGGGTTCTGAAGTCGTCTACAGTAGTCTTTAGCCTTGATAGTCGGCAAGGTAGGTGATCTCGTCGCGGAGTTGGTCGGCATCCATGTCGGCGAACCCTTCGATCTCCACGTCGGCATCCAGGCCAACGAGAAGATATTCACGCCGCACAGCATCGCGGGCCTGTTGCAAGGTCAGATTCGTCATCGCTCGTTTCTCCGTTCGGGGGTGGTGGTTACCGTTTCGCGCTCATCATCTTGATGATCTCAATATTCTGCTCATGAATGATGCGATGCGTCTCGTTGACCTGTTCACGCAGCCGCGTGATCTCGTCTGCCGCATTCGTCAGCATTTCGCTCATCTCCGCATGGACGATTTCTGCCATGTCTAGCATCTCGTCCACGATATCGGTGGTCTCTTGCGGTAGCGGCATTTCGTGTTCCGCGCGGATTTCTGCCCGTTCCATGCCGCAGTGAATCCAGATGTAATCACTGGCAGGGATTCGCTCCATCTCATCCCACAGAGACCATTCGGCATCTTCGGGCAGCGATGCGTACCATTCGGTCGGCACGGGGATCACGAAAATCTCGCCGCCGATGCCGCCAGCGAATTCTAGGTTAGACTTCGCGTCTGCGATTGCCTCTTCCTTCGTGTTGAATGGCATATAGTCCGAATCGTATCCGCTCGCATCCTTATGCTCATAAACCGAATACCATGTCGTATCGTTCATCGCTCGTTTCTCCGTTCGGGGGTGGTGGTGGTTGTTACGGTCGGGGGTCAGATCGTCTCGCCGTCCCGCAGGCAGAGGGGCAGCTTGTAGATTTTGATGATGCTGATGCCCTCAAGTTTCATGTGGTCAATCGTCGGGAAGCATGAGTCGGCCAGACTGATGTTGCACTGCTTCACATGCCTCTTCCATGCTGCCCACAGTTCACGCAGCGCATCGCCTTCGGTCGCACCGAATGCTTTGAAGGTATAACTGCGGGTTTCCAGTCCAAGCATCGTGATCATGTCTCGTTTCTCCGTTCGGGGGTGGTCGTTGGTGGTTGTTACGGTCGGGGGTGAATTACTTCGTCTTCTCGCGCCATGCATCCCATGCTGCATTGAACAGGGCATGGCCGAAGTCATCGTCGGGGGTGATGCCGAATTCCATCATGGCTTCGATCATCGTCACGTTCGCATCGCAGAAGTCGTGCGATGCGCAGGCCCGCTCATAGTCGGGGGTGCGATTGCGACGGATCACCTCCGCATAGGCATCACTGCCGATATCGTCACGCAGGCGACGGTCGAATACCAGCGCGAGACCCGCAGCCGTCGGCACGGTGGCCTTCGCGGGCCGCACGATCACGAAGAACGATTGCCACCAGTCGGGCATGCGCCGCATAAGCTTGCCGACCCGTGCATCGTAGTGCGACTCAGCGAATGCCACAGCATCGGCTTCGCTGGTGAACCTGCGCTTGAGACGTTCAACGTCGAAACACTTTTCACGCCCCTCATCGATTGGGCCGAAGCCGCGAATCACTTCCCATACCCTTGTCTCCGTTGCCGTCATCGCTCGTCTCCTTTTCGTGTCACCTGTTCAACCGGGCGAATCGTCGCCGCGTGATCACCCAAGCATACAGTCGGCATGGTGTGAGTCAAGCCTAAAATCTTTTTTTCTTTTCTCAGCGTGTTTTTCCACAGTCGGGGGCCGCCTGGACAGTTGGTAGTGTGAGAAAATTCGTCGGTCGGGGCTAACCTCGAGCCTCCCCGATGGCGACAATTTTTTTCATGGTCGGGGGCTGCGCATCGTTTCCACGGTCGGCCACCGTTTCCACGGTCGGGGGCAGTTTTCGCCAGAATGGCAGCTATAGGATGCCCCAGGAGGGCCGATAAGGCGGCCGGCCGGCTCGTGATACCCCCGAGTTTCCACGTTCGGGGGCTGCTCGTTTCCACGGCCGGGCCGCGCGTTTCCATGTTCGGGGGTGATCGCCCGGCGGCTGCTGGTTCCCACGTTCGGGGGTGGCAGCTCGTTGCCACGTTCGGGGGTGCTCGCCTGGTGCGCTGGTTCCCATGTTCGGGGGGCGCGGTGCTCGTTGCCACGGTCGGGGGCAGGAGCAGACGCACACCACCGCCTACGGCTAGGCAGGAGCAGACGCACACCACCGCGCAGGAGAAGAGGGCAGGCGCATGCGCCTGCCCTCTTCGTTGGTGATGAAATTAAATGCGGCCGCGCGTCGCCCAGTAGTCATCGGCATCGTTGGTTTTTATCATGCCGACTACCTCTTCGCATTCCTCAATTAAGTAGTCGATCCATTCGCGGCGGCGCGCGCCTTGGAATGTATCGCGAAACTGTTTCGCCGACATAGTGGGCTTGCCGTCCCATTCGGCGATAGCTTCCCGCATGCGACGCGGGTCGCGGTCTTCTATCGCCTGCTCAATGCGCTCAATCATTGCGGTCTCTTCGTTAGTCATTGCGTTACCCTCTTCGTTGGTGGTGGTTCCTAGTCAGTCATTGATTCCCGACAGCATGGTTTCGGCGCATTCGATCAGACTTACAATCCACTCTTCGCGAGTGTATTCCCAACCCTCTGCCCATGAATCATCATACGAAAAGACTCCGTTCCTATCGTTCTCATACATGAGGCTTGCAAGCCTATCGCCATTCCTATCGGCGATGGCTTGTCGCATTCTCTTTTCCCACAAAACTACATTGAACCGTTCGCGCATGGCTTTACCCTCTTCGTTGGTGGTGGTGGTGGTTCAATCAATGGGCTGGATACACTACGTCAACATTCGGCAAGGCGCACGCGGGGCAGAGGCCACACTTCGCGCGTTCACGCCATGCAATGTTCTCTTCGCGTGTTTTTCCATTTTTGTAACGCGATAGGAAAGACACTCTGACGGCGGGGCAGACGATGGTTTTTCGACCCGTTCGCATTGCCCATGCGGCGGCGGCGGCGGCGGCGGCGGCTAGGATACGATTACGCTTGTGCGGCCCCTTGCCGACATTTTCACCAGCGGTGAAAGACGATGCGCCCAAAGGTATCGCATGGGTGGCGATAGTGTCGGGATTCATATCGTGCGTCTGAATAGACTCGCGAATGGTAACGAGATCACCAATAACTTCGCGATAAAACGCAGCCTTTTCGGCAGACTCTACGGGCAAGTGTACTTTCATAGCGTTGGCAACGCAGAATTTCAGTAGTTCGCGGAGTAGTGGAATAAACCGACGGTCGGCAAGCGCAGCCTCTTTAGTCGGTATTGCGCCGTTGGTTGAGAATCGAAACCAAGGGGGCAAGTCTTTTCCGTATAGCTTGAGACGCGACAACTCAACCAAAGCCATCCCGACGATTTCGGAGGCTTTCATCGTCTCATGCCTGCCCAACTTGTCGGCGAGTTGTACCCTATCGTTCCTACCTTCCACTACATAGGCATAGCATTGACCATCGTGCGACAATGCGCCCGAATAATGAATCGGGTGGTGGCGACAACTAGTTTCACAGTTTGCGCCCCCCGATAGACCGAAATTCAAGCTTCGCGCAGTTGGGATAGCTTTGGAAAAGGTACCTAAGACGCTAGGGGCATTCGCGGTTTTCATCGTCTTCTCTCTTCGTTGGTGATCGCGGGCCGCGCGGCCCGCATGCACAGATATTAGCAGACGCACAGTGTGCGTCAAGCCTAGGTTATTGATTCGGCATGCGCTGCTTGATTCTTGACGGAATTCGGCGGGAGACACAGCGCAGGGGGTGGCCCGTCAGCGGCACCCCCCAATGGGGGGTGCCCGGTCGAGGGGTGGCGCAGGGCAGACCGCATGTCCTAAGGAGAAGGCACGCCGGGGGGCGTACTATTTTTGCTGGTCGCCTCCGCAGCCCGACGATTTGGAGAAAATGTCTTGTGCGGTAGACTGTGTGGGTGCGTGGAGACGCCGGAGAAAACGCCAAGGATGGCAAATGCTGCGTTGTTTGCGGGTCGTCGCTCCCCCCCTCGCTCGGCGTTAAGCCGAGAAAATACTGTTCTCGTCGCTGCCAGCGAGCCGCCGAGGGGAGGCCGCTAAAGCCAGCGACTGTTGCGTGCGTCTCCTGCGGTGCCGGCGTTCCGCAGGACTCGCGAGCGAGTGGGCGGTCGCGAAGGTACTGCTCTGAAGCGTGCCGCCGTGCAGCGAAGCGGAAGAAGAGGGTTCACGATCGGACGTGCTGCGGATGCGGCGTGAGCTTCGTCGGGTTAATCAACTCGATGTTCTGTAGCGAGAAATGCCGATACCCCAGTCGATTCGCCGAAAAAGCGTGCAAGTGCTGCGGCAAAGCCTTTATCCCAGGCCGGTCAAGAAGCCTGTTCTGTTCGCGGCCCTGCGCTGAAAAAGCCATCTCGGAGGCCCAGGGAAAGCGAGCGGAGGCATCCAAAAGGCGGGCGAAGCGGCGGCAGTGCCTCTGTTGTCAAAAGCCATTCCGAAAGCGCACATCTGGGCGAAACGCTGGCAAATACTGCTCCAGAGAATGTGCCTTCGAGGCGAGGCGACTTCGCCTTCCATGCGCTAGGCTGACGAGCCGGCCTGGAGCTACGCTTGACGAGCAGATCGCCGTCTGGTTCAGCTCGTGGGGTAACGACACATGCACGCCGCTGAATGTCGGAATCAATTCTGGCGGACACAAACGTAGGTGCATTAAATACGGCTGCCACTACGAATCGTTTCCAGCGAAGTCGATACTTCATCGCGACAACTGGACGTGCCAGATATGCCAGTGTGAGCTGCTCTCCAAATGGACGAAGATCGATGGCAGCGAGACTCCGCACCCACGCAGCCCCACGATCGACCACATCGTGCCCCTGTCTTACGGCCCCTCCGGCCCAGGCCATAGACCCGACAATGTCCAGGCCGCCTGCTGGGCGTGCAACATCAAGAAATCCGACTCCTTTGCGGGGCCCTTACCTACTGTGCAATACTCTTAGGCATGGCACGCGGCCCAGCACCAACGCCGAAGCATCTCCTCAAGCTGCGAGGCTCCGAGGAAGCCAACTACCGCGAGGAGTTAGGCACACCCTTGTCCTCGCTGCCCGCCCCTCCGTCATGGATGCGGCCGGCAGCCAGGGAGATGTTCAGCCTCGTCTGCGGCTACACCCAAAGGATGGGCACGCTGGCCGAGAGCGATGTCGAAGTGATCTCGCGATACTCGATCATCTGGGATCGCTGGCGAGACGCCGAGATGCAGCTTGCCAAGCTGGACTCGGGGTGGGTCGAGGTGACGGCACCCGACGGCTCCCTCCGCTTCAGCCGCCCGAACAAGTGGCAGTCCCAGAGCAATCACTGCCACGAGCAACTCCGGCAGCTTGAGACTGTCCTCGGCCTGACGCCAGCCGATCGCACCCGAATGGGCTATCACGCCGAGAAGGTCGTGCAAGACCCAATGGACGCTCTTCTAGCCAAGCGTGGTTGATATCCGCGATTTCATCGGCTTACTGAAGCACAGTCGAGGTGACTTTGCGGGGCAGCCATTTGTCCTGCAACCCTGGCAGGACGAGTACCTCGACAAACTCTTCAACACGAAGAAGGCCGACGGTCTTCGCCAATATCGAACAAGCCTGCTCGCCTTGCCCCGCAAGAACGGAAAATCCGCGATTTCCGCAGCGGTTGGATTGTTCATGTTGTGCTGCGATGACGAGGGGGCCGAGGTGATCGTCGCGGCCGGCGACCGCTCTCAGGCGGCGCTGCTCCATACCGCGGCGAAGCAGTTCGTCGAAAGCTGCCCATCGCTGGCGAAGCGGTGCAAGATATACCGCAACAGCATCGTGTTCCCCGAAAAGAACTCGACGATGCTCTGTATCTCCAGCGAGGCCGGCACGAAACACGGTTACAACCCGAGTTGCGTGCTGGTCGACGAATATCACGTCTTTCCCGACCGCGAGCTGGTCGATGTATTGGAAACGGGTACTGGAGCCAGGAGCCAGCCGCTCACCATCTACATCACGACGGCCGGCACCGACATGGACGGCCCGTGCTACAAGGACTGGCAGCGGGCAGTGAAGATTCGCGATGGGGTTCTGAAGGACGACTCGTTCCTGCCGTGCATCTACGCCGCCGATCCCGAGGACGACCCGTTCGTCGAGGAGACGTGGAAGAAGGCGAATCCGAACTACGGAATTACGCTGAAACCCGAGTATTTCCATCAATTCGCACAGAAGGCGAAGGACTCGCCGGCAGACGAGACTGTTTTCAAGACGCTCCATTTGAATTTATTCCAGCGTTCCGAAACCAAGTGGATCAGGCATGGTGCCTGGGACGCCAACAACGAGCCGCTGCGGCCGACGGCAGGGCGGCCATGCTGGTGCGGCGTTGACCTCGCCAGCACATTCGATACGACGGCGTTCGTGGCGGTCTGGCCCGACGCCGATGGAACGTATGACGTTCACGCCCACTTCTTCATCCCCGAGGAGAACGCGCACAAGCGGTCGAAGGAAGACCGAGTGCCGTATCAAGCCTGGGCGGACGCTGGTTTTGTTAGAATGACGGATGGTGATATCACTTGCTACGACACAGTCCGAGATTACATTCTCTCGTTTTGCGAGAAGAATGTAGTTCGCGGCATCGCCATTGACCGCTGGAACGCGGTGCATCTGACGACGCAACTGGTAGCGGAGGGAATCGACGTTAAGCCGTTTGGACAGGGCTTTGCCAGCATGAGCGCGCCGAGCAAGCTGCTCGAGACACTCGTCGTCGGCAAAAGGCTGAGACACGCTGGCAACCCCGTTCTGGCGTGGCAGATGTCGAATGTTCAAGTCAAGATCGACGATGCCGGGAACATAAAGCCTACTAAAAAACACTCACACTCGACGGCCCGCATCGACGGCGCGGTCTCTCTGATCATGGCCCTCGGTATCTCCAGCAGCGAGAACCACGGCAACACCGACGAACCAACCCTCATGGTGCTTTGAACGTGGATAAGATTGACGAAGAAGTCTCCGATCTGATTGAGCTTCGCGGCAATCTGTCCCGCATCTTCGAGGAGATTTCCAATACCAGACGCACGGCATCGGGCGTCACGGTCTCGCCCGAGACGGCCCTGGAATGCACGGCTGTTCTCGCCTGCGTTCGCGTACTGTCGGAGTCGATCGCCAGCCTCCCCTTCAACGTCTACCGCCGCCTACCCGGCGGCGGCAAGGAAATCGCCGAAGAGCAGCATCTCCACGAGGTCATCTGCTATCAGCCCAACTCGTGGATGACGGGCTTCGAGTTCCGCGAGTTGATGCAAAGCTGGCTCCTGCTCTGGGGCAACGCCTACGCTCACATCAAGGGCGGCCGGCAGGGCGGCGTGACCGAGCTTATCCCGCTGCATCCTTCGCGGATGGAGGTCAAGCGGCTCACCAACGGCAAGCTCCGGTATTACTACACCGAACCGACGACGCCGGTTCAGCCCAAGATCGAGGTCACTGAGTATCGGCAGGACGAGATTTTTCATTTGCGGTGGCTCTCGTCAGACGGGGTGACAGGCTTTGTACCAACGACCCTGTCCCGAGACGCGATCGGTCTGGCCCGAGCGACCGAGCTGCACTCGGGTGCATTCTTCGGGAACAACGGACAGCCCGGCACTTACATCGAAACCGACCAGCCCCACAAGCCAGAGGTGCTGGCCCGGTTCAGAGAGCAGTGGAACGACGCCCATCAGGGGCCGATGAACGCATACAAAACCGTTGTCATGCCGTTCGGCTTCCACCGCAAGCAGATCGAGCAGCGTAACGATACGTCTATGCTCGTTGAGACTCGCCGGTACCAATGCGAGGAGGTCTCGCGTGCCTACCGCGTCCCAGGCCACCTTATCGGTGATTTGTCGAATGTTCGTTTCTCGACTGTGGAACAGTCGGCCATCGACTTCGTCACGTTCAGCTTGATCCCGTGGTGCCGCCGATGGGAAATGGCGTGCCGCCGCGATCTCGTAGTCGACGACAAGCAGTATTTCTGCCAGTTCGACACGAACGCCTTGATGGTCGGTGACTACGCCGCGCGTTCGCAGTTCCTGCGGGAGATGGCGAACCTCGGTGCCTTGGACATCGACGAAATTCGCTCGCAGATTGGCTACAACCCGCTGCCCGACGGGCAGGGCAAGAAGCGGTTCATTCAGGTAAATATGCAGTTGCTCGAGGCGTTCACCGCCGACAACCCCACGGGGCAGAAGCAGACCGAATCTTCGCCAGCTCCGCCGGCCGGCGTGGCCGACACGCCCGAGCCGGCCGCCGCCGACACCCCCGCGGCTGCCGAGGATGCCCGACAGGTCGCCGGTGCCGAGGTGCTGTTCAAGACGAACCTTCGCCGTCTCGCCGCCGTCGAAGCTGACGGCGTTCTCGAGCGCCGCAGCAAGCCCGAGAAGATCGCAACGTGGTTCGATCAGACGAGCCAGCGGATGCGAGAAGAACTTCGCGAGGCCGCAGAGGCCACTGGACGAGACATCGACAAGTTTGTTGGGGATTGGGTGAACCGCTCGCGGGAACTCTTGCTTGAGTGCCATCGCAGCGGTCAGAAGTACGAAACAGTCACAGAAGGCTGGTGCGACAAGCACCTGACAACCGATGCCGCAGCCACTTGAAGGCGTTGTCGACGCATTGCAGGCTTCCCTTGCCCTGCACTTTTCGCAGGCCGAGATGTATGAGCTTCAGTCAGTTCACCTGACCCGCTGGGGCTACGGGAAGCTGGGCGAGACCTGGGCGTCCTATGCGGCCGAGGAACGCGGGCACATCAAGAAACTCTCCGAACGACTTGAGTTCTTCGATGTCCAGCCGTCGCCGACGCACGACGAGCCCGAACTGCCCCGGCACGACTTTGAATCCATCCTTGACGTGAACTACGACGCCGACGTGACGGCCGCGGAGGTCGAGCGGGCCGGCTTTGTGACGTGCATCGCGGTTGGCGACTCAGTCACGGCAAAGATTTTCATGAAGCTTCGCCGTGGCAGCGAAGATTCGATGGCCGGCATTGAAGCCATTCGGAAGATTATCGAGCAGATCGGTGTGGAAAACTACCTCGCGAATCAGGTGACGGCATGAGCAATGAAATTGAGCGGCGCACGACGGTCTCGGACGCTACGGTTGAGTACCGAGACACGGGCAATGGCGAGCGGAAGCCTGTGATCGCGGGCTACGCTGCCGTCTTTAACTCCGAAAGTCGCAACCTGGGTGGGTTCGTCGAGACGATTCATGAGAATGCGTTCGACGAAGTGCTCGCCGAGGGGCCGGATGTGATCGGCGTGTTCAATCACGACCGCAATCTGCTCCTTGGCCGAACCGGAAACGGCACGATGAAGCTCACGAAAGACCCGTATGGTCTTCGTTATGAGATCACGCCGAACGAAAACACCTCCATCGGCCGCGACGTTATCGAGTGGGTGAAGGATAGGACAGTCGTCGGATCAAGTTTCGCCTTCGCCATCAAGCGAGACGGTGGAGACTCGTGGTCTACGGACGGTCAGAGAGGTATTCGCAAGCGCGAAGTGCGTGCGATCGGCCTGCT
>Ga0114976_10000022_pt1 | contig 75535 bp, 74 predicted proteins | sample S_130805_EF_Meta_FD_87319 | JGI IMG/M metagenome (GOLD analysis project Ga0114976, IMG submission 87319) | Freshwater microbial communities from Lake Simoncouche, Canada to study carbon cycling - S_130805_EF_MetaG | ecosystem: Environmental > Aquatic > Freshwater > Lake | place: Lake... | reverse complement strand
TTATCAATATTTAGTGAACCTCATCAATAGTTTCAAGGTAGAATAACTGTGGCACTCAATGGCAACTCTTTTTTTTTTTTTTTTTTTTGTTTTTTTTATTTTTTTTTTTTTAGTATCTGTTTCTTAATATTCATAATCCTCGTTTTGTTTTTTTTTAAAAGGTATGTCTTTATTATATAGTTGTTTTATTTGCTCTATTAAATTATTTAAAGTGGCAGTTCTATCTCGAAACCCCTGTATAGGACCATTTAAATTATTGAGTGTTGGTATAATATTATTATAACTTGTGCCGCGTATTTGGTTTTTGATGTCTTCAATGCGACCGGTTTGATCTGTGCATGAACATGAACTACTACCACCGCCCATAATGAATAAATATAAGTTATATTAGTAAGATATATTTATTTGTAAGGAATATAATCAGCGAATTCGTTTGGGGTGTTTGGCTGTATTGCCTTCAATTCTCTATCTTTTAAAGAAACATCAATGGTCGCAAAACCGGTTTGTCTTGGCATGGCATTTCCGCATATAGAGTTTCCAGAGTCCCAATACGTATTCGGACCACAGCAATCAGAACCAATACAGCCGGATATATTAATAGAGCCCAACAAATTTCCTGCCTTTGCAGCATCTTCCATCGATTTTTTTAATTCGGCATTTCCAATAATAGGTGGTCCGTTCAAAGCCAATTCGTTAAAATTCATTTTGCTACGGCTAAGTATATCTAAATAAATGATATAACTAATATATAATCCACCACAAATAACAACAGCAATTAGAATATCAAATAACCATGACGGTAAAAAGGGTAACATTTTACTTATAAACCGAAGAACAAGAACTAATACTAAAGTTATTATGACCGTGATCAGGATATTATTGTATGAAGCATTTCTTAATCGGTAACTTTCATTTAAATCCACCATTCGTTTCTTACCGGTTAATGCATCATCAACATTGCTTTTTTTTAATTGTAAACGGTCATTTTCTTTACTCACGATATCTATCATGCGTTGTTGTTCAGTCAACACTGATGAACTATTTGCATTCGATGCCGCATAATCATTATAAATGCTATCCAACGATTGTTGTAACGTATTTATTTTACCTGAAACGACTCTTGCATCCGCAGAAATACTTTGCCCAATATTGGCTTGTAAATCTAAATAATTCTTTTGAACATTAAATACGCCACTTAAATCAATATAGTTGGCCATGAAACACGATATATAATATGAAAACATATTATATACCTAAAGATTTGCCAATTTATTTTGCCAAATAAACTGCTGCTATCAATAATGTTGCTGTAGTGAGTGTGCCAAGAATATAAATATAATTCTCTTGTAGAATCATGGTTTTTATATCCTCATTTAATGCGTCAGTCACGGTTGGTTTTCGGTTACGATAATTAAACGTATTTCCACTGAAATCGTACAGGTTTTGACCAGCAGAATCTGCCATCAAAAGATCGCGCATTCCGGTTCCGCCTTGATTGGTGATCTTAGATATATTATTTGATAGATCCACCGCGTTTTGATTTATTTTCGACTGTAAAGTAGAATAATCATCGGCGATCTTCCGTAAAGGCTTTATTTGATATTCATTGATAGCCGTTGGCAATGTGATCGCATTGCCATTTATTTGACCATTAACGAGTTGTTGATTTCCATAATAAGTTCCGACTTGTTGCGAATTTTGATAACCATAATTTTCAAAACCATCTTTTGAAGCACCCGTGCCTATATAGGCATCATTCTTTTTCAATTGTGTTAAAATAGGCTCATCGAATCCGCTATACTTTTCTCCTTTTGAAATATTGGAATTCAATATTTTATATTCAGAATAAGGCCGATAATCAATAACTGCACTCATCGGTGCCTTATTTCGTTTATCATTTTCATCGAAATTCGTATTCATGTTTTTAATATATAAAGTAGATGTGAAATTATTATTAAATAATGGTTTGGGCAAAAATTGTTTGGGCAAACGTTCTTTTTCTATTATGCAACCATTACCATCGGCCTTCTTAATTGAATAGTAGTGTTTACAAGAAGCATCCTCATCACAAACAGTATTACAATCCTTATCCGTTTTTTGAAAATTATTTAAATTGGCAGGGTAGTAGTTATCATATTTCGTATAAGAAGTGCTCGGTCTAAGAATGTCGTTTGTATTAGAGATTTGTTTTAATGTTTTCAAATCATTGTTTGCTAAATAATAGTTATCAGCGGTCTCGTCCGTATCCACGCGATATAAATAATAATTGTTTCCGCCAATATTATCAGTTTGACTTGTATATTTAAATTCTCCATTTGTGTCGCTGTTTTTCCCAGTGCATCCGAATTTCGAAGTTTTTATAATCAAATTCCCATACTGATTAAATTCCAATTTATAGCGATTGTTATTCGAAATCAATATTGTTTTTGCTGCATTATTACAAGCAATAGTGCTATTTTGCTTAAACACAAATGACTCTTTTATGTTATATTTTAACTTATAATCTTTCCACTCTGTGTTCGTAACATCAGATTGCGGATCAATATTACTTATATTAGTCCATCCACCTAATGTGGCCTCTGCGAAAAAATTGCCGTCGTCACCAAGTTTTATTTGACCAGATGTGAGTGACGCAATCATTTGAGAAAAGTGTGTTGAATCGTTCTGTATAAATATATTATTCGATGCATCCATAAATAAATAATTGCCTGGGTGTATATTTTGCGATTGATTTCTAGTATTGAACAGTTCCCACACGGTTTTATAGGAATATTTTGATTCACCTTTTATATCGGAGTAAGAATTGGAAGCAACCTCGTTCACATAACAATTAAACAGGCCGTTCTTAGCGCTATTGCCATTATCGTCTGAATCGACCAACGCATAATATATCATTTTCTTTTCAAACATTGTTCCATCGGGATTTTTTATATTCATTAAAATAGACTCGTGTTTCGCAGGTGATCCGTCAGGACCAATCGCTTTTAATTGGAAATCCCCGCCGTTATTATTTTGACCATACTGAATTCGGATAGGATATATTTTATCCTTTATAAAATACCCGCTATTTTCCTTATATTGCACAGAATGGATTCCATTGTTATTCACAAACGAATTACTTTTGGTATAATCGTTGATTGCATCGTCCCCAATCCAAAGAAATGCAGAATCGCCAGAATTAATACCGAATTTCCAATTGCCAGTTTGCGTGGGTATAAAAAACCCATTCCATTCTACAGAGAATTGTTTTCTAGAACCAGTCGTGTTCGTTATAAAACCATCTGTTGCTGATTTAATACTCGTTAAGTCTTGAGAAATGCCGTCTTTGATGATAGATTGCGAATCTTCAAAATGGGTTATATTATCTGAAAAGTATCCTTCTACCACTTTATAAACAAGACCTGGGTTCTTGGATAACTGTGAAATACGGTATTGTTCTGTTTCCTTTTGCTTCTTTTGTAATAATCCGGCATTAAATTTACAAGTTTCGCGGGTGTGTAATGCATTCGGCGCTTTCAATACGTCGCTAATTAATTTCATTTCCAGTCCAGTTTGATTCGTATATTCGTTCTTGGCGTAGCATTTTTTTATGTCCGTGGTCTGTATATTGGAAGGCGTGGGTTTGAAATAAACAAATCCATAGGTCTTGGGTATATTATCTACAGAAGTCGCTAGAGTATTTGCATTAATATTATAATCGAATGCTTGATTTTGCATTGTTATAGTGGACTTGGATGACATATTAATATTTATCTACTATATAAACACATATTAATATCAATTATTTTTTTGCGTAATTATATATTATAAGAGTTGTTGCTAAAATTGTTAGTGCCGACGCAATATAAATAGACGAATCATCAGCGAAATACTTCTTTTTGTTTTTACACGATTTACAAAACTCGCAACGATGATCCTCTGCATCGTGTTCAGAATCTACAGGATTCGATAAAGAATAGTTGCTATATTTTTCATTGGGCAATAAGGTATTATATTGAATATTAGACCCAGACATTGTAGTAAAAGCGTCGTTGTTTTTTACTTGTTCCGCCATGCCATAAAGAGCCCATTGATTAATAGATAGCGTTGAATTTTTCTCGAACATTTCACTCACAATAAGGCGAAAATACGTATATCTATTTATTGAATTTATATTGAATACGCGAGGCGCACGATCAGTTGTATCATAGGCTCCAGGATTTTTGATATTGCGTTGATCTACGTAGTTCCATACAGTTCCGTCTACGGAACCCACTATGATGAATTTTTTTGGGAATGTGATTGTGTTTGAACCGGGGGCTGGCGACGGAGTGAGGATTGAATATTTGAATAAATATACCGGAAATTCTGGAGGTATTTGAATTTGTAACCATTCGCCGAATATCGTCGTCTGTTTGGTGTCTGTGCCGACTAACGTTGAAAAATTAGTTTGTATGGTGCCTCCTCCGTTGCTTTGATAAGCAGAAGGGCCGTCTACCGAATAGGAATAGGGATTATTTACATAGGGCGCTTTATAAGCAAATTTTTTGGAATCAAAGTTAGGGTTATTTGCAAAATCAGTCATCCAAAAAGAGTTTGATGATGGATTAAATGCGTTCCAGGGTGCAGTCGTTGGTCCTGCATAGGAAGACGATGATACTATATAACGTCCCGTATGATCGAAATTATATCTATTATCGTTTATCTTCGTTGTTACGTCTAACGTGCTTGATGTGAATTTGACTACATTTTTAGGATCTGGTATAGGCACGAGTTGAACCGGCTGAACCGCATTAAACGTTGGCATTATAAATCTATTCTTATAATATTAGAGTAGATTTATATCGTCTTATTTATACTTTTGTAAATATATAATAGATAATAGATGTTGCTAAAGTCAATAACAATATTTCGCTATAGAGAGTAGAATCAAAGTTCTTTTTATAACTATTCAAATTAGAATCTTCAGTTTGATATAATTCTTTTAATTTCATATCCAATTCACCGCGAATTTTTAATATTGAATCGTAACCAGTATTAAGAGCACTATATCGATTTCTATAATCTTGAGGAGCAACCCTAGGTTCGCTTGCAGTTGATGATCTCAATGTAGAAATATCTGTGGTTAATCTATCTGCCGCTGCGTTAATGTCTGCAATTAATTGTGCATTAGAAACAGAACAGGTTTTATTATCATTGCATGAAATATATTTGGCATATTTAATGTTAAAATCATTTAAATCAGTCAATAACTTTTTCTCATTATCCATGGATGCTAAACCCTCAAATACTGGCATTTTACTATTATACATGCCGAAAATATTATCGAACCCGTCTAATATTTGTTTCCCTACGGTCTCCGTGGTTGGTCTATCAACAACCACAACCTCTTCTGCTGCTGGAGGGACACGGCGTTCAGGCAGAGGTTTATTTTCGTATACAAGTGGCTTAGCAGCATCTTTTTTCCTCTGCTCTTCTGCTCTTTTTTTATCTTCCTCTTCTTTTTTCTCTTTTTTTAGCGTTTCCTCTTTTAATGCATCAGCCGCTTTTTTAACCGGATCCTCTTTTGGTGGAGTGGGTTTAGGTTTCTCTTCTGCTGGTTTTGGCGCTGGTTGAGAAGGTTTGAAATACCAATTGCCCATGAAATATATATTTACTTTACATTTCGATTTCGATAAATAATGATAATTGCAAATAAAATGCCAATCCCTAAATTAACAATATCCATAACAGTCATTTCGTATTTGATCTGTTCCGTTTTATATTTTTCATTCGAATCTTTATGTGATCCTTCTTTCGTTAAAATATAGCCCACTTTCTTCGAATTCAAACAAAGTGCTCGATTCACACAATTTAAACTATAATCCAAAAAATGAACTGCATTACAAGATACGTCCCACGATGACTCCTCGGGTTTCATTGCATTACAAGATTGGTCGCTTAACATCACCTTTCTATCTTTTGCGTCCATAAAAAAAAAATCATTCGGGCTATATCCCATAACTATATTCGTCGCCATATTATAAATTATAACTATTTATTTCTTTGCTGATATTTTTTGTATAAGAGAAAAATTAAAAATGCCAGGCCGATTCCTAAATTAAAAATATCAACTATGGCTTTATCATAGTTTACTTTAATATCTGTGTTCTTTTTATCCGTTCCTGGTGAAGCATTCTCATTTTCCATTAACCAATGGACCTTATTCGAATTCAAGCAAAGTTCTCGATTGATGCAATTCATACTTAAATCTGGGAATAAATTCGGATCGGCACATCTCGTATCCCAAGTAGAATCGTTTGGTTTTAATGCATTACATGATTGGTCGCTTAACATTAGCCCACGGTTTGTAGCATCTGCATAAAAAAAATCACCCGGGCTATATCCCATAACAATATTTGATGAAGACATTATTTATATTTACTTCATATTTTTTTTATACACACACGCGGTAATAACTATAAAACATGGCCGTGGGGCTATCTCTTTTAAACATACAAACGTTTCCAGGACGTAATGCGATAGCCAATGCTTGGGGATCAAATCTCGAGATTTCAGGCAACTGCTTTGTATCCTTAATATTGTATTTCTTCTTTAACTCTTCAATTTCGGGGTCGGTCAAAACTACACATTCAGGCACGAGTTTATGATTCAAAATGTTGTATTGCAAGCGATTGATATTATGAACCACCACGAATAATCCGTCATGATCAAATAGATATTTCAAATAGGTGGTGATCGTATCGTTCGGCTCATCCTCAGTAATAATAACAAGAGTATCCTTTTTGGTAAGAACACTTTCGATCTCATAGAGATCTTTCAAAATGTTATCTAAATTTGCGGGCCGAATCTGCTTTGCCGTCAAATAGTACTTGACATATGTCTTCCTATCGTCCTTTTTATGATTTACTAACATATCGAGTTGAGAATTGGCGTGCATGGCATCGATCTCATTAATACTAAATCCCTCATATTCTGTTGTATCATATTCCTGATGATCGAGCAACTCAATCATCGTCATTCTTGATTTATAAATGCTTAGGATACGGTTGCTTGTAGTAGACATTGTCTTATATATAATGTCTACCTATACTTTTATATATTTTGTATTCAATTTTTCTTCACTATCTTTATTCCCTCCGAAAAATTTAATTTTTCAGGTTCGCTATCATCTTTTTTTTCATGACTTATGATGTTTGGGGTTATCAACTGTTGGCCTAGTAAATTCTGATTTAATGCATCATTCGCTATTTCTCCGGCGGTGTCGCTAGAAAAGTCACTCCCGCCATTCAATATCTTGATCACGGGGGCGAAATGAATAGGCAAGCCTGGCATAGCATTTCCCATTCCTGCTGAGCCGCCAGTCATATACCCAGGATTATCTAATCCTGGTCCCGCTGGTAAGGTTTCGGCATAACCATCGGAAGTGACAAAATCACCGGGTCTATAAATGTCACTGGGTATAACTAATAAACTCGTCATTTGACCACGATCTAATGTTTCTATTTTCAAATAATGATCTTGTACTTCAGAAATCGTCCATAAACGACCCGCTACACCATCCCCTCTATAATAAACTCGTTCTCCCACGTCGTAGCTACGCACTTGTTGTGAAATGATATTCCATCGTTCATCATCCGGTGGGGGGGGTCGGGGTCCAAATTCAGGTGATGATGGTTCGTCTTCATCGAATCCGCCTGGAACATATGCAGGCGAATTGTCGTCTTCATCTGATTTCTTAAACATATCTCTTAAATGTTGTAGTTCTTCGTCTTCGCTTCTTGGATTATATGCTGGTGATGCACTTGCATAGGCAGGTGAATTGGGATTATATGCAGGTGAATTGGGATTATATGCAGGTGAATTGGGATTATAGGCAGGTGAATTGGGATTATATGCAGGTGAATTGGGATTATAGGCGGGCGACCCAGGAGCAATTTCTGGAGAAGGAGTCGCCTCAACAATGCTTTCAGGGGTATTATATATATTCTGCCCCTTATTCGATTGAGATAATGTTTTCTTTATCTCATCCACCACTGTCTTCGCAGTAGCATCCTTTTGAAATAATAGTTTATCTATGTTATTTGAGAACGACATGTTCTCTAATTGCTGAATATTATCTTCTGTGATGATACGCATCTGGATGTTAATCGTTTGGAGTTCTTGTATTAATAATTTCAAGGAATAAGGCACAGATACAATACTGAAATTCCTGCCGAATTTGGTTACGTTCTCAATATTCATCTCTTTTCCATCTAAGGAACCCACAAATTTCAATGGACCATCCGCCATAGGACTAATAAATAGATTCTTCGATGGATTATATATGGATATTATACCTGTATTATTACAAATCGCCATTTGATATTTATCTCCGCGCTCCATCATAGATTCGCGTAAAAATTCAGCGGCACCATGTGAAATAACCGAATCGCGTTCCATCTCACCAATACGCAAACCTCCATCATTCGCACGCCCACTCACAGGTTGCTTGGTTAAAGCCGTGCGTGGTCCTAATGCGCGATAATTAATCTTATCTTTTACCATGTGCTTCAGACGCATATAATAGTTCGGTCCCATGAATATTTCAGCGCTTATTTGTTCACCTGTCATGCCATTATATAAAATTTCATTGCCACTCGAATGATATCCAACCTTGGCTAACATTTCGCCAAACACACCGATTTTCGACCCATTATTATTAAATGCGGTGCATTCTCCAAACCCGCCATAAACCGCACAAGCCTTGCCAACGATGGTTTCTACGAGTTGTCCTATGGTCATACGCGTGGGAATGGCATGTGGATTAATGATTATATCAGGGCGCATGCCATCGCTCGTAAATGGCATATCTTCTTCTGGCACGACAAGTCCAATCGTACCCTTTTGGCCGGCTCTCGATGCCATTTTATCGCCGATATTTGGAATACGTTGCTCACGGATACGGATCTTCGCTATACGGGTGCCTTCTTCACCATCTGTAATAAATGATTTATCTACAACGCCAACTTGACCCTTCTTCGGCGTTTTGGACATATCCACTTTAGATTCACGATTGGTTGAAGCACTCGCTGTCAGACCAATGAGAACGGTTTTATCATCGACTTCCGTGTTCTCGCGAATTAAGCCAAACTTATCTAATTTACTATAATCGTATCCAGATTTTGTTCCGGTGACATTGATTTCGTTCTCAATATTCGTAAATGTTTTCTCTACAGTAACATCGCCCGACTTAGTTTTTTCCTCATGCGTTTCATAAGTACTATAATAGGTTGTTCTAAAGAGACCACGTTTCAAAGCCCCCTCATTGATCAATACGGCATCTTCTACGTTATAACCTGTATAACACATAATCGCTACGATTGCGTTTTCACCATAAGGATTTCCTTCATGATTAATATGCTCTAAGTATCGGGATTTCACGAGAGGATTTTGACCAGAAACGAGAACCACCGCGGTTTTATCCATCCGAACTTGATGGTTTGTATGATACATGGAGCATGCCTGTTTGCTTTGGCCACAGGAAAACGAATTTCTCGTAGCGGGATTATTCTCAGGGAAATTAATAAGGTTACACATCATGCCAAAAATAAGTGATTCATGGATTTCCAAATGTGTGTGTTTACGCTTATTATCCTTTTTTAAATCCTCTGCGTTCATCGCAATCAGTGCATTTTCAGTTTCACTTGTATCGATATAATCCAAAATTGCCTTCTCCTCTAAGAACCGTTTTAATTTCGCAGGATTGGTTTCCGAGTCGATTCCATCATAGAGTTCGTGCAATTCATACATTTTATAGTTATTTGCATGGAAGTCCTTATCCTTCTTTTTATTGAATCCAGTGATCAATTCATTCCATGTAAAATCGCCTTCTTCCAAATGCTTTTTGACGGAAGTGGATTCATAGGACATTTTATCCGATTCATAATCGCGATAAAAAATGGGTCGGCACACACGCCCGCCATCGGTATAAATAAAAACTGTATTTAACTTGGCATCAAAGGTGACACTCGTATAAATCGGTAATAATCCATTGCGTCGATATAATTTGATTTTTTCGACCGCTGTATTGGGCATATTGAGAACCCCCACCCAAAGCCCATTTACCATGATTTTTGTCATCGTGGAAATAACATAAGGACTGCACTCTTCCAGCAATTTCATATCATCGAACTTTTCACGTAACCATTGGATCATAGGTTCTCTAGAATAGGCCTGAGTAATATAGGTGGAAATCGCCAAATGTTTATGGATTCCAATATTCCCACCATCGGGGGTATCAATCGGATCGAAAAACCCCCATTGTGTATTATGGAGCACACGAGGACCCACTAATTTCACACTTGCGTCTAAGGGTAAATTAGTTTTACGTAGATGACTCATCATGGAATTATGGGATAGGCGATTCAAATCCTGAACGATACCGATTCGTTTGGTGTGTGTTTGAGAACCCCAATTTCCCTTGAATGCTTTTTTAAATCCCATTTCAACCGCACGTTCACGGAAAGCCTCTTTATAATTTTGCATGATCAACCCATAAAGATTGTTCTCATAAATACCCTTATTATAGGTGATCTTCTGCTCAAATGCTAAGTGAATTTGGCGCTGTTGTATAGTATAGTATTCACGGAATAAATCGTACATAAGTGTGCCGACCAATTCAATACGCTTATATTTAAAATTATCGCGATCTGTGGGTTGTTCTAAACCCGTAAACACAGATAATAAACGGAATGTAATATATCCCAAATAATAGGCCTTTTGAATAAAGTTGATCTCTCCCACGTGAGGTAAAAAATAATCGGCCAAGATCTCCAATGCATGGGATACCGTTTTTCCCTTGGTTAATGTGGCGATATATTTCAAAGCATTTCTTTGGGTCAGGATACATCCAGCGTCATGGACCGAGGGTATGAAATAATCTACCATGGCTTCGTGTTTTTCCAAGTCCAATAAACACATCGTAATGATTTCTTTATCGCTAATAACGCCGAGTGCACGGAACACGATAAATAAGGGAACAGGCTTTCTTACATTGGGAATATTGACCACAATATTTTTAAACGTAAAAGAGGGTGTGGGTGCCATGATCTTTACAGATAATGTGCGAATGGGCTTAGATACATTTTCGGATACGGATCGAATTTCCGCAGAATAGAGATACTTATCATCATTTACTTCACGGATATAAAGCATATTATCGGCGAACTTTTCCTGAGAGATCACCGTCTTTTCTTTGCCATCGATCACAAAGTAACCGCCGACATCATTTGAGCATTCGCCCATAGTGTGACGAATCTCTCTTGGCAAACCAGATAAGACACAATAATTTGATTGTAACATAATGGGAAATTTTCCTAAGAAAATCTTTTCTAAGGTGATGGTTCTCTTTTGCTTATTAGGCGCAATCATAGACTTCTCTGTGGCCTCGCGAAATAAAGCATTCTCACTAGGTGTTAATTCTAACGCCAAACGCTTCTTCTGATTTTTTCTCTTAGGAGGCATGCCACCCTTGATTGTGTTCTCGATGGTTTGCTCCTGTTTCGTTTCTAAATCGACACCGCCCTCATCGTCACTATCCGCGTCGCCGCCATGCATCGTAGCAATATCTTCACTACCAATCACTGTGGGTTTTTCACCAGGTCTTAAAATATCGATAAATTCGATTTCCACATCATAATGAATGGTCATTCCATAAGACATATTACGAAGGCGGGCTTCGTTTGGATACATAAAATGGGAAGCATTATCATCATAAATAATAGGTTTACCAAAATAGATTTTCGAACCATCTTTGCCACCAAAATACATCATACATTGAGAACGATATTCGTTTATGGTATCATCGAAACGCGTATTGATTTCTATTGGATTCTTCTCCTTGAAGATTTGAAATATTCCGTTCTTAAAGAAATCATTATAGGATTCAATATGGTGTCTTACTAAACTTTGTGGATTGTCTTCGAAATATTTATCTATAATCTTCCATATCGTAGAATTATCCATAGTTACTTTAGTATATAAAATAGACGATATATTTTATGTACTTTTGATCCAGAATAATTATATGCTAGTAAAAATAAAAATGATTCTCGTTCTGATCATATTTTGATGTTAAGCCCATCGAAGCCACATGTCCCCATATTGGAATATATACTTCCTTGGCTCTCCCTAAAAAAGCAGAGGATATTGAGAACATACTTCTAGATAGAATCAGAGTATCACATTGAGTTAACAAAAACAAATCATAATTTAAATCATCTGATTGAATAGAACGATACGGTATTCTTAGAGCAGGTGTCGGTGAGGTTATGACAAGGACTTCGTATTCCTTGTTCTCAAGCATCTTCTTTTTTTCTTTGATCGTATTCACAATATGCTCTATCTTGGAAATTTTAATGGGCGCTTGGCGGTTATAGACCCCATGAAAATCTTCATATTGGTGCCACATATCGTTATTTAGATGTTCCGCGTATAGATTTGCACAGACCCGCCCGTCATAATCCATTCTTGCGGCCACATCTTCCAGACGCAAGTGAATCAATATCGTATTCTCAGGATCAAACGGCACGCTATAATTTTTTAGATATGCCAATTCGTTTAAATGAGAATACATCGTCTTCTGAATATGCTTTCTGAAATAACTGATAGCGTCACTTTTTATAGCAATCACCGTTTTACTAAAGAGTCCACATAAATCGTCATTATAGAATTCGTTATCGCAAATCGTGTTCTCAAAAACACCATTTTTTATTTTATCTGCGTTATACACGTCAATATATCTCTTCATGGCTAAAATAAATATGCTGTGTTCATAATCTTTCTGATGTTCATTGTCAAATTGAATCGCTCCATAATCGATGTATAATTTATTATAATGTGCAAAAGCGATTTGTGATAGGAAACTTAGGAACACAGAACCGAATCTATCGGGTCGCGATTTAAGTATAAATTGTTTTGTAGTATTCATTTGTAATTACAAAGATATTCGTCTTAAATAATTTATCAAATAAATAATATTTAGAGGGATTCAAAATCATTTTCTTTGGATATTCTATAATGGCTGACATTATTGATAGTCTCTTTGGTCCCCTTCAAAAGGAGTATTGCTTATATTTTTACTTTTTATCGATCTTCGGATTCGCCCTTTTAGTGTTTTTTTTAGTCCCTGCCATATGGATGGGACTTTCTAAGCGCAAGGGTTTAGATTATTATTTCACAGTTTTCGGTGTTGCTTTCGGATATGGCATTTTCTATTTCCAAAATAGATTATTACATTCCATGTGCGTGGCTAAATAAAGATACGTTATCTTTATGAAAACCGACTTTTCGTATATAATATAAACCATCATGGATATTTTATATTATAGCAACTATTGTAAACATTCTCAAAAGTTAGTACAGACTTTAGTAAAAGGCAATTTATCCGACAAAATCAGTTTTATTTGTATTGATAAACGGGTTCGAGATAATAAAAACAATCAAACCTATATTATTTTAGAAAACGGCACCAAGGTCGTATTGCCACCCAATGTGCATAGCGTTCCCGCATTACTTTTAGTGAAAGAGAAATATAGGGTCGTTTTAGGAGACGAAATTATGAAACTTTTTCATCAAGATTTAAAATCCAAAAATCAACGTGCCACCAACTATAATGGAGAACCTATGGGTTTTCATTTAGGAAGTTCAAACGCAGTATCCAATATATCCTCTGAGAAATATACGATGTATAATATGACACCCGATGAACTAAGCGCGAAAGGGCGCGCTGGCACTCGGCCGTTATATAATTATGTGTCTGCTAATGATGATATCAATTTCATAGAGACCCCGCCTGATAATTACCGTCCAGATAAATTATCGAATAGTGTTACTGTGGATACTCTACAACAAAAACGCTTGGATGAAATAAACACGCATGCCCCTAAAATTTAGTAAATATCTTTGATAAAATGTATATAAAAAATACTGAATCTTATATACATTGAAAAATGGCAGATAAATCAACCCTTATGCGTGCCTTTAACAAACACTTCTTTGATTTTTTAGACGATATTATAAATATTTATCCCGAGAACAATGAGATCAAATATGCACGGACCTCGTTTGATACGATTAAACGCGCCAACCCCACCCTAATTTTAAAGGCATGGTATACGTTTGTATACCAACCATATAAAGACGTGATCGATGCAGGCAATATTGATTTTTTCTTTGAGAAGGATTATGGGGGTGATCTGGCGAACTTGGCCAACTCCAATGATATCATGAAAATGATTGATAAAATTAGAGCCCCCATTAAGGCTATGGACGATTCAAATAAGGCCCATTCAGCGAAGTATATTCAAAATTTAAGTAAATTGTCTACTGCTTATAGTGCTCTATAAGATATTCATTTCACGAATATCCCAGTTTAATAAAAATAGTAACTCTCTAGGTTCCATCTTATCGAAATAACCGCGAACTGTATCCTTTTTTATTCTTTTTCTGGTTGTACGAAAAGAGGGTATGTATATTGTTTTATGAATTTTGACAATATGGTTGAAGTATTTATCCTCGATATCGTTTGTATCGCGTAATACGTAATAATGTATATAGGAGTCATATACATTTTTAATTAGCGCTTCGTATTGGTCGGCGATCGACGCAAATGTGTTTTTATAACTCGGATAAAACGATAAAAATGAATTCATCTTCCCTGTTTTTCGTACTGCGAAATACTTATATTCAATCTCTGGGCCAACATATTTATTTTTTTTTAATTGTGAACGGAGTCTAGATTTTATAACGGCTCGATCTCCGGTTATCGAATTCGTAATCACGATTCCTGCACGTTCTATATTATCCTCAAACGATTCGTGTCTTTGTATGAGTTCATCATAATCCCATGAATATGTGGGGCGGTTTGGAAATTGTATCAATCCCTGAAAAGCATTGAATTCGTGCCATGTTTCGTATTCATTGGCTGGGATATATTCTACAGTATTATATTCCCAAATATTATATTTATATACGCCGACCAAATAAAGCGCTGCTTTTTTTACTGGAAGAATTATCTTATTTTCGGGATGTTGTAGTATAAATGTATAACTATAACGCTTCGATAAAGAATGAATCGCATGAAGATTGTTAAGTTCTTCACCAGGGTTTGCTGATAACGCTTCCAGGAACATTTCATAAAAGGTTTTATCGCTTTTACTAACATATTTATTATAAAAACTATATTTACCTCCGACGGCGCCCTTGGTAGCAAGTTCCCACTGTTCTAACGATGTGTCATAAAATAAGGATATCATCACGCCTTCCATATATTCATTCATAATCATGTTTTCGTTTATTGTGGGGTTCAATTTCATAAAATACTCTATCGTTTTCGATTTTGGAGGAGAAAAGCATAGTATTTCTTTCGCGTTATATCCAAAGACCACGGATCGGTAGATTGTATTCTTTTCATCGTTGAATGATAGACCCATTTTATCATAATTTAATATATAATACAATCGCTTATCTGTGGCAACTATTTTTTGTTTTATTTTTGTATCGGAGCAACTATCCATATCCAATTGATAAATGATGGGCCCCGTTTTTTCCTCCATGATTGCAAATTATAAACTATAGATTCGAATCTTTATCTGGTTTCGATCCTATAGTTTATACGTTTTTACTTCAAAACGGATTTAGGATATTATCTGCTTTAATTGTATATAATATGGCAACAAAAGTATCTGAAAAGGCCATTTATAAAAATTGGGAAAAGATCCCTGACGGAAAACCAGTTAGCATTATTTCAAAAGAGTTTACAATATTCAATACGGAAAGAATTGGGACAGATTCAATTGACGATACTAAATTTTTGACAGGGACTCTTGTTTCCAGTAAAGTTTTGGATAGCGGCGGTTATGGCGGCAGTTTAGAATATACAGTTAAATTAGATGATGGCAATGATATTGTATTCACAAGTTCCCCTCGATCGTACTTTTTTTAAAGTAGAACCGCCTCCCTCGTCAGGTGGTGGAAGAAAAAGTCGCCGCAAGAGAAACAGTAAGAAATCAAGAAAGGGTAGATCTAAAACCCCCGTTAAAAAGTCACGCAGACGTCGTTAATGCCACAATATGAAAGGCAGAAAGACGTAAATCTACTTTAGAAAATATAATTTAGATGGATAGTATATAATATATACTATACATTATATGGATCCTGTAGTCGATGAACAAAGTACATTAACTTCATTAGAAAATGAATTATCCCCAATGAGTCCAGAAGAATCAACGGACACTTTATCCCTGGAATTGGGCGACGTGATTCAATTATTTGCCCCATCAAATTCAGATATTCATGAAATCACGGCATTTATAACCTATATCGACGTTCAAAAAATAAAACTTATTGATGTAGCAACAAACAAATTTCATCAATTGAATATTACGGAGGATGGCAAATTTACAGACGAATCCATTGTCCAGATCGATTTACTAAGTCGTAGTGAAGAAAAGGGCTATGCACGCCAAAATCATCTTTTGACCAAAACATGGGTCGATATTTATTTTGGCGGAGAGATCCCAGTTATCATAAGTGGCGAGATCACGAATTTAGATGAAGATATGATCGAATTAACAACCTATCCCGAATTGACCGTGATCTATATTAATTTTGGTTATCAAGGTATCCCGGAAGATATTCCTATTGAAAAGATCGTCATTCGTGAGAAGCCCGAATCCTTGAAAAAGGTGGGTTCTCTATCTTTAATACGTGAACAGTTGGAAGAAGGTGAGGCATATGAGGAGCCCAACGAAGAGGACAATGTTGCCACCGTAGAATATCTGGAAACCGGAGAATCGATTATTAACGTGCCAGAGAACGTAGAAATCGATAAGGATATCCGCGAATCACTTCAAGAACTCTATATTGATGCCAATTCCATCGTATTCGGTGAACGATTAGAGGAAATTGCTCAATTGGTAGAAGTGCCCGAGGGTGAACAAAGATACGGAATTCAAACTCAAGTCAATGATTTGATGGATGAATTATTATCTACGATCCCCAATAGCCAACGTACCAAATTGGTTCTCGATAATATCCATTTATTGATAGAGAGATTTAAGGAATTGCGCTCAAAGTTTTCAAAGTTCGATTCCAATGAGAATATTTATGATATGAAGACCGTGGGTGCCTATTATAAACCATTGGCCAATCATATTCATAATATTGATCGAAGACTACAGTGGATCGTTCCTGTGGTGACGAATCGCAAACGTATTTATGATGTGGACGTCGCGTTAGACCAGATCGATACAAAAACAGATAAGGCGGGCGATGTGTTTCGAGCCATCGAAAGAGTCCAAGAAGATTTCGTAAAGACAAAAACAATGACTTATTCGGATACGCAAAACGCAATTCATGAGTGGATGAAACCCGTGGATTTACCGGCCGATCAAGAAACGAATTTGATCACGAGTAAAATATTAACGGATTTAGATACGATCGTGGATAACTTGGAAGATTTTGATAGTCATGTGTGTAGTAAATCCGAAATCGTAAAGCGTAAATTTGTCGTTCAGCGTTATAATTTGGGGCAAACCAAATTGGAGGAGCAACTATTAAAATCGGGAAAGGTCGTTTATACCAGAAAACAAATGACACCTAACGATACAATCAGTATAAAATCGCTACTTATGTTACCCTTTCCCATATATCGATTTTCCAAGATAGAATTGCCCATGACAACTTTATTGGAGAAATCCACGCTTCATCATAATTATTTTATGTTATCCAAACTCTTAAAGAAGAACGTAGAGATCATCCCTCACGTTATTCATGATTTACAGAATGAACTCGATTATGAAAAAATGGAGAAGGAGGATAAGGTGGAATTCTTATCCGGTGTTCACGAATTTACATTGGATAAAGATGAGCAAATCGATCAAGAAGAGAAATTCGCCAAGTTTTTAGAGGTCATTATTCCTAAAACGAGAACCTTTATCCGCCTTATAAGAAAGCATATCAAAGATAAGGTATCTTTCCTGGAGATAGTGAAGCATCTTGAGCCCTTTATGATTTATCCGGAAGATATCGCCTATTCTCAGTATAAAGAGATTCGCTTTACCATCAAAGAATATATCACAGAAATAAAGAAGAACTATGAAGAGCGTTTTAAGAAGTTTTCTAAATTACGCACGGAAAATTATAACATTTCGCCCGCGATGAATCCGATTTTGCGTTTATTATCCGAGAAGGAGAACTTCGCCGATGCCTTCTTCCAAACCTATAAATTCTTAACGAAGGAGAAGAAGAACACGAAATTATCAGGACAAGAGATATTATATCAAATGAACTCACTCGATAATGGATTGCTTTACCTGAATATATTGACCTCCATTATGATTCCATTAATGACGCCCAGTAATCTATTAGATGCGATTTCTTCTCCAGATATCGATGATATGACGGATATCGAGAAAATCAAGCCCACGAATTGTGCGATGCGCTATCTGGCGAAAAAGTATACGTCCCTCAAGGATTTACAGAAGGATAATAACGTAGAGGATGTTTATTTTGAAAAGGAGTTTGATGATACTCCCTATGGAATCATGAAGAAATATAAAGATAAGAAGGATAAAATGTCCCCTGAAGTATTCGTAAAATTCATGGAAGAAATATTGATCAAGGAGCATGACTGTCCAGCGGAGATGGCGGAAAGTTTGGCCAAGACCTTAATCGCGAACAAAAAACGCGTAGAAGAGGGGCATTATGCTATATTGGAAATCCGACCCACGCTTCCCGAAAGCGCCGAGGGGGAAAGCGATGCAAAGGCATTAGAAAACGAAGCCGAAGTTCGTAAGATAACCCAATACTATCGTAGAATGGCCAATAATTGGGTCAAAGATCCCGATATCAACGACGATGCCTTCATAGATAATAATACACTATTCTGTAATATTAGTGCGGAATGTTTTAAGAACACAAAGAATAGTGTGTGTGAGCCCACGGATCAGGCCAGTATTCGCCAGAGGGATGTTGCAAAGAAAAATATGTTAAATGAGTTTGATAAGCGCGTGACCGTGAGCATCGAAGAGTTAGAGACCAAACTCGAGAAAAACATCGCATATTATTTGAAAATGTTAAAGAGAAATCACTTATTGATAGATACGCAGTTATATAAAGCCAATAATCTCGCGGTTACTCTAGGTAGTTTGGCATCCATAGAGGATCTTATACAATCGCCTTATTTGAAGTTACGCGATCTTATCCTAGGCCAGGGCGATTTCACCAAAAAACAGTATGATATTTGCCGATTTGTGGATAACTACTGTAGAGATCCTATGATTGAACAGTTAGATGAGAGCCCGCACTGGATGTATTGTAAAGACACCAATACCAAACTTTTCCCTATTTCTATTTTTACTTTGGCAAAGACGTTTATTAGTGGCGGGGAATATGTGAGAAAATTAGAAGAACTTCGACATAGCGTGGGTACATTAAGTGATGACGGCGACTCTGTAGTAGATAAATATAGTGGGTTTGTTATATGTAAAAGCGATTTAAGTTCAGAAGAAGGTCGCGATGAATCCGGTTTTCGTATCACCACGCACGATATCTTAGAAAAAGATATTGGTTTGGTCGCATTAGAAGGTGAGAAAAAAGTGAAAAAGGTATTCGAAAGTGAGACCACGGAGATGATTTATAATGTATTCGCAACTATATGTAATAATATCGATGTTCCCACGGAAGGAATTGAAGAATTCGTCTTGAGAACCGCAAATGAAATCATTAAAAAAGAAGTCTATAGCGAAGATACATATAAGAAAAAGTCGGAGTTTCAATTTAAGAAGACGGGCAAGCATTTCAAAACCACGTACGTAGATTATAAGGGCGAGACCTCTATCATCATCATATCCTGCGTTTTACTTATCGCCATTCAGACGGCCACTCCATCATTTCAACCCAAACGAACTTTCCCAGGATGTGTGAGATCATTCAGCGGATATCCCATGGATGGTATCGAGGATCTCACGGGAATCCAGTATATCGCATGCGTCTTGAATAAATCGAAGAGCCACACCTATCCTTGGAAAACGATCGAGAAATCGAAAGTCGATGTATTGACGAAAAGAATGAAGGAAGTATTGGAAAAGAATATCATGACCCGTAGTGATATTTTGGATATGTATGTGAATAAGCGCGAATTTATTCTATTAAATCCGGAATTGGTTTCTCCCGAGGAACATAATATTTCCAAATGGAGACACTTTTTACCACCCGTCGTCGAATTCTCTGTATTGAAGAAGTTGCGAAACATCAGTAGTGAGTTCAAAGCCGATTTCATCGAAATGTTAAAGAAGGGAAGTAAAGATCAGAGCGATTCGCTATCCGTAATGAAAAGTAAAATTGTTCAATACGGATACGCCATCATTGAATCGATCAATGAAATCGTAAAAACCAAGGATACGATATTAAAAACCTCTATACAAATTCCCTTTTTAGAGAACGCGTGTTGTAATGATAAATTAAATGGGAATAATCCGATTGCCTATTTTAATGAAGAGGATAGTAATATCGAGATATGTATTCGTGCTTCGGAGCAATTGGTTAGCACATTACAATATGTAAGAAATATTACAACTGCACCTTTATTATATCACCCCGAGTTTACTGGATTGCGCAATCTCATTACTACAAACCCCTTTTTCAATGAAGAAGAAAATATATATGATGCGATCATAAAATACTGTAACTTGGATCGTAATCTCCCAATACCCGAAGAATTTAAGGTCGTGTTCCAAGAAAAACCACAGTTTTATAATCCCAAATGGTCCATCTATGAAAAGATAGAGTTCATCAAAAAGAATGGAAGACGATTTGAACAAGAAGATTTGAACCAGTTAATGCGCATTGTATATCAAAAGAATATTGTAAACTTGGATTCGCCCAAGCCTTTTACACAAGTAGATGCCTTAAAGGAAATCCTTGAAAAATTAGATATGATGAATTCGAATATCATCGCCGAACCATTACGTGAGCATTTACATAATGTATTGGATAAATATAATCCTTTGGTCATGAAGGATACACCATCTGACGAATTAGATGCGCTCACAAATTATTTGATTAAAAATAATAGTGAGGTCTATCGTAATATAATGAAATTCTTTGATGAATATGGTAATCTTTCGGACACCGAATATAAAAATCTACATGAGTTTTTATCCAATATTGAACACTGGTCGTTAGATAAACCTATGACACAAACGGGGACCTATTATGACGAAGGTCTCTATAATGTCATCCAATTCACTAAAAACATCATTCAAAATATCACAAAGGTATATCCGAACGCACTATTAAATGATTCGGAATTCTATAAAAACGTTCCTAAGCACTGGGGGTTATCTCAATTCCACGTAAATGATATTCAGAAGTTCGTTCATAAGTACTATGAAAGCATAGAGAAGTTCAAAAATGATGCGATCCTTTTAAAATTACTTCAGGAAGTCGGCATTCGCCTAGCCGATATCAATTTGTTCGTTCAGAATATCCCTGTTCATACAGAAGTGGTAAAAGAGTTTCAAGAAGGGGATAAAACAGAAACGCGAATATTCCATGCCATATTTAATAAATCTACCATCTATGAACTATTCCGTTACTGTTTCTATTCTACGATTTATGAATATATATCCTGTTCTATGGATGAAGACTTATTACGCGCCGACGTGGTAGATAAAAAGAATGCCAAACGCAAAACTATAAGTAGCGATTTGAATGCAGCCAATCAATTGCGATCACAATTACCAGATTTAGATGAATCTTTAGAGGAATTTCAAGAAGTCGATGTGATCATGACCAACCCCGAAGAACTTAAAACGCGCGTGTGTAGCCTATTATTAACGTTCATGAATATAGAAGAAGAAAATAAGAAAGCAGTCGACTTATCCTATGATGAAATCAAAAAGCGCACCAATCGATCCAGAGAAAAGGAGAAGCGCGATATTATTAAGTATTTGGGTGATATGAGCATTGAACAACGTAAGGTGGAAGATAACTTCAAAAAATTCAGATTAGGCCGCTGGAATGTCGGACAACAAGCAGGCTTAGTGAATTATGATAAGAACACCTATGATCGCGAGAGAGATGAATTACTACAAAAGTTAGACGAAGATATGGATATAGGATTAACGGATGTCGTGAACGAAGAATTATTGGATATCTATGAACTGGAAAAATTAGAACAAGACGAATTGGATGCCGAAGATGGAGGATTAGGGCGCAATGAGTTCGATCTTACCGAATTGGGCGAAAACTATATGGATGGTGAATATTATGCTGAAGATAGGGACCCCGATGATTTCTGAAACGATTAGATAAAGTGCTTGATTTTATTTTATAACTCTAATATAAAATAAACGATGAAGGGATTTATACGCCATTACAAATTAAATATTGCCATTTTATTATTTTTAATCCTATTTTCTATCGTCCATTTTAGTAAACCCAAGTTATTTTATAATGCAGATGGGTCATTTCGTGAATTCGGCGTGGGATATCGAAACAAAACAGTAATTCCAATATGGGTCGTCGCTATTGTTTTGGCGATTTTATCCTATTTATCTGTTCTTTATTATTTAGCGTATATGCAATGATAAATTCCTTCTATCTGATGTATATATTATGGACCGACCCAATTTAATAGAATCGACTACGAAAAATTATTTATTCAATACTTTAAAACAATGTCATAATCATCGAGTATCTATCTATTATTATGCTTTAAATATAGGTGTTTTTTTAGTATTTGTGCTCGTTGTTGGAATCACCTTATATTATTGTAGTAAGAAGAAATTAACCGATTATGAAAAACAACAAAAAATGTATGAGGATCAAAAGTATATCCTTTCGAAGATCCGCTTTTATAAAGAGGATCAAAAACAGCGTGAACAATCGCAAGGTTCGTCCATTACGAATTTGCCGTTTACATCTGGATAATAAATATAAGATAAATATATATTATCTGTGCCATCATGAATATTATTCGAGAACAAAGAGAAACTGTAAATAAAGAAAATAATACAGCACAAACCCAAATGATGAATATTTTAGACAGTATGAATAAAAAGACCAATGTCATAGAGATTCGAGAACCTCTTCATGGACAATTAGATTTTTCTATTCTCCGGGAAATGGGGTTTGGCATGATCGAGTCTATTGTTTTGGTAGAAGGAGAGATAACTGATCTCGCCAATTTACCCCAGGGGTTAAAGACACTGGAATGTCCCAAGAATCTGTTATTCTCCTTAGAAAACATTCCAGTGACGCTTGAAAACTTGATTGTTCCATATAACTATTTGACCACAGTAGACGTTTCAGCATTAGAGAATCTGAAAGTATTAAATGCCGCATATAATAAATTGGCATTATTAAATAAGTTTCCCCCATCACTTGTCGAGATCCGATGTGATCATAATGCCGATTTGCAACAATTAAACTTGCTAGGGCTAGATAATTTAAAATTACTGCACATTTCCAATACAAAAATCGCATTGATTGAGAACATGCCTGAGAGCGTGGCGGATTTTCAAATGGATAATACGCCCAATATTGAATTCCGCAATGCTACTCTTATTTCGGGTGCGAAACGCGATGATGATCAAGCGAAAAAAATGAATTATATTGAGTCATTAAACGAATATTTTCGTTTAAAGGCCACCTATGAAAAGAAATTATATGCGATGAAAAAGAAGGCTGTAGAAAAGGCAGGGAGTAAAAAGGAAGCAAAACGAAATCTTGGCATGGTAAAGGCAAAATGTATTACTTGTGATCGGCCAGTGGGATCCATATTCACCAAAAAAAATAATCGATATGCGGCTTTATGTGGCGATCCCAAAGCACCTTGTAAATTGGATATACAAATCTTTAGTGGGATTGTGAATCCTCTCTCCTTTATGTTGGATATTTATAGGGAAGACATAGATAGTTTAAAAGATGCTGTCATACAACAAAAATTAGATACGTTATTTAGTTATGTGAGTGAGGAAGAATCTGTCGAATTGTTTAAGAAGGAATTGGAAGCCTATAATGAAGGGAGTAAAACGTTTAAGGGGTTATTGGATCGTCAAAACGAACTCTTTTTTAATAAAGATAAAAAGGAATTGATCGATAAAAAGAATGATACCGTGTTCCGTTTGATTGAAACTATTCGTAAACTATTAGAAGAGTATGTGAAAACAGCGAACCGTAAATTATTAGAAACCGCGATGGATTTACAGGTGAATGAATTACTTCCCGAAATAAGAAATCTACGTATCTTAAAGAATGAGATTATGCAAATCAATGAAAGCGAGAAATCTAACATTACGACTTATGGTCTATTTAAATTTCCGGTCGAATTAGACAAATTAGATCACTCTTTTAGTGAGCCACCCCGTGTTATTAAATTTGTTCATTAGAGCATGCGCTGATAAACTCGTCAATGTTTGGGCTACATATAAATTGCATCTTTTCATTTATTTTATCATCCGTCCAATTCCACCATTGGATCTGTAATAGTTTTTCAATCTGTTCTTTCGTAAATCTATATTTAATATGTTTTGCCGGATTTCCGCCGACAATACTATAAGGCTGAACGTTTTTGACGACATGGCTATTATTTGCAATGATTGCACCGTGTCCAATCGTAACACCGGACATGATAACGACATTTTCTCCTATCCATACATCACTTCCAATAACAATATTACCGTTTGAATTACGACTTTTGTTGACTACGTTTGGAAATCGATCTGTATAAAGTTGACCAAATGGATATGTAGAAATAAACGTTGCGTCGTGTCCATTCCCATTATCTAAATACATTGTTACATCAGCGGCTATGGATGTAAATTTGCCGACAAAGAGGTCAGCGTCATCATTGCTCCATTTTTTTACATGGTGAAACCCGTATGAATATTTACCAAAAGTCATGGTTTATGTCATTCTTATTGACAATGGTTTATATTCATTTACTATAAATTACAATTGTAATTACAAAATTTAATATTGTAATTACATGTTCGAATATTTAACATCCGTTATAGTTCGAAATGCCGTCCCAAATGACGTTATTTTGGTTGGCCCAAGTTTTTTGGCTACATGTTGCAGATTTGCCCCCCGCAGACCAGGCGCCATCGTTAAAATTTATTTTTAATGGCGTTGATCCGGTCTTATAACCAGGGGTTGTTTTGCTATCTAATAACACGGCTCCAGCAGTATCATAAATAGTGCCCGCATTTCTCGCCCCTTTTATTGGGACCTCACATGAACTAAGATCTGTTTTTGAAATACTCCAATAATCCGGACACGTGCTTTGAATGGGAGGAAATGCAGTACTATTATCGCTTTTCTTATTTTTGGTCATCACAATTCCCAAATATGTGAGAATAAGTATTAATAAAATAATTGCTACGGACAAAACAATGATGTAGAAGATATCCATTATATAGTATTCGCACAAATAAATTATACACTAAATATATTTAGTGGGAATAGGGTTTTTATTTCTTAGATAACTTTATACAAAGAAATATGTCTTATGCAAATCTTAATCCTCAAAGTATAGATGCAGTAAATCAAATAGTAGATATGAAACGCTATAATGGCCGTGTAAATATTGTCGAACCTTCTTCTCCCGATGCAATGTTTAAAATGCAGGAAAAAATAGCGATAAAAAATAAGACAACTGAATATAGAGACGGTGTATCTGGTACTTGGGAAGATAACGCGCTTTCTCAAGTCTATTTCTCTGCTGAAAATATTCAAATCATTCAAAACGGATTGAGGGCAGGGGTTTATAAAAAGTCGGATAACAAATTTGTTATTGCCCCTCAAAACATGGATACATTAAAGATCATCATGCGTAGTATCTATTTACAATATGCCGAACATTTACCCACAAATATCACAGGGCAAGTGGAAAGACTAAATGGTCTAGTGCTGGATTATGCTATCCCTACGGTCTATAATGAAGCAGTGGGTTACATGAATTATCGTTTAGATCAAAGCACGTTAGTAGTCCCTTTAGATGCACCGCGTCATCATGATCGCGTATATAAACAGTTGGAATTAAAAAAATGGGTATAAGATGTTTACATACAAACAAGGGTTTATGTAAACATTTCATTGAGAGTATTTCATTGTGATAGCGTTAGAATAATTTTGTGAGATCTTGTGAATGCGTTATAGTTCATTGTGATTGGGTCATGTTGAGATTGATTGTGCTGTATGAATTCTATATTTGTTTGCGGAATTCTAGTATAACATATATACTGGTGTCTCTTTATATCAATCAAAAATATACTATAAACTATATTGTTTTTTGTTTTTGATTTACACATTTACAGCACGAATGGCAACCTCCAGAGGGGCATAACGCTCATTTGCCAACAGCGTCATCAACGTCCTATACGGCGTATACTCACGAAGGGCCTCCATCCCCAACTCACAGAACATATTGAGGATCTGTGGGTCGAAACCGCTCATCATGGAACAACCGGCCTCCGTAGAGAGTGCAGGAAAGCCATGCGTCAGACGCAAATTCCAGAAGAGGATATGGGGCGGGTTGAGAGGTTGTCCGTACATACGCATCCCCACCTCGGCGTACTTGGTCTTGATCTGCTGGAACATGGTTGCCCACCGTCCCCTTGCGTTGGCCCTCTGATGCTCATTTGGATTGTAACTGTGTCCTCCATTGGTCATCAAATGAAGGTTATCGTCAATCTGCATATCTGAGAAGATAGCCAGAACCATATTCTCCACATCGGCAGGAGGAATGCGGCGCTCCTCAATGACAGTAAGGATCATATCCAATGCCTTATAGAAGTCCGTATTTAGACCAGCAAAGCGATCGCTTGCGGCAATCATCTTGACCATCTCTGTAAACGTATCACATCCCTCCAAATTAATCCAGGTTGGATCGGCAGAGAATGTCATGACACGCTTGCCGAGTATTGACTTCTCGGCAACACGGCAACCAAGAGCAATAGCGGCGTTCAGGGGGTCGCCTGACATAGAACCCGACGTATCCACGATAGCAACCATTGGGCCAAGGCCATTTGCGTTCTTCTTGTTGCAATTATCACGCCACTGAGAGTTGAGGATATCCGCCTCGACGGGATTACGGATGGCGTACATGGCCTGACTGGTGAACGTGTTCAGTCCCACGTTCTTTCCCTTGACCTCCTTCCCCTCCTTCTTCAAAGTCTCCATATATGCCCGGAGATTCTCGGCACACTGCATGCGATCGGGATCCTCGGACCTCGCCTCACCGCCCTTGGGCATCTGATTCAAGAAAGCCTTGCGCTGTTTGGTCATAGTGATCGACGTGGTCTTCGCATGATCGATTGCCGACCAATTCTTAGAACACTGCTTGATCTGGACAGTATCAAGATGCCGATTTAGGGTCGCGCACATGATACGATAGTGAGTCTTACACTTCTTAACAGCCTTGTGATTTGCAGACGGCGCCACGATCTGAGCGACCTTTGTCATAAAATCGGGGTAGAAATCGCAAGCCAGAGTCTGGTACAACCAGCCAAACTTCTTCGAAGACTCACGTGTCACCCACTTCGAAGCGAGTGAAAGCGTAACATTGATCTTATCCGGATCGCTAGTCTGGTATATCGCGTTGTCAGTACGAAGACGGGCGTTCATGAACTTGACACAAGTAGCGATGAGAGGGTGATCAACGCCAGCGCCCTGCTCGCGCACGAAGTTACAGAAGTACTTGATGTCCTTCCATGAACCATAAGGAACCTGGTCCAAAAGGCTATCTCGGCTGATGCCAAGAGACTGGATAGGAAGCACGTTGTAAATGTGGTTTGGCTCGATGACAAAGAGTGCGAGGGCAATCTCTGCAAGACGAGGGTAAAACTGATACCATGTCCAAATCATCATATAGGAGATTGCGTACTCGCCCTTTCCACCCTCGATATCACGGGTCTTACCGATCATCTTATATAGAGCACAAAGTAGTTCGAAACGCTTGGCCTCCTTGGAAGCATCGTCATGCTTCGTAGAGAGTTGAGTGAGAAGGTCGCTAAGAACAGCCTGTAGAGAAGAGACGCCGGCAGAGTCCGTACGAACACACTGGAAATCCAACTGGACAATCTTCTCTTGAAGATCGTTGGACCAATCCAACTCCGTGTGGCCGTTCTCACCGACACGGATGGGGGTAAAGTTATCGAGAGCGCTGACAAGGGATGCCATTTCTGGTTGGGTTTGTGTAGATAAAAAATAAAGCAACGATATTCAATTTTTTATCAAGTACAATCCGATGCAACCATCCGCTCAACTAATTCAGAAAAAGCAATTTGGGGTTGCCATTGGAGGACAGTTCTCGCCTTGGTAGAATCGCCAATTAATAATTCGACTTCAGCGGGACGGAAATATTTGGCATCAATAAATACATATTCTTTTCCGGTATTTTGATCGTATCCAATTTCGCCGACCCCCTCGCCCTTCCAAACAATATCAATGCCTTTCAAAGCAAAGGCCTTTACAATAAATTCGCGCACGCTATGCATTTCACCAGTGGATAAAACAAAATCGTCCGGGGTGTCGTGTTGTAAAATTAACCACATGCCCTCCACATAATCGCGGGCATGTCCCCAATCACGCTGAGAATCGATATTACCCATGACGAGACGATCCGTCTCACCCTTTAATATTTTATTTAATCCAATGGTAATTTTACGCGTTACAAAATTATGACCACGGCGTTCCGATTCATGATTAAATAATATACCATTACAAGCAAACATGCCATAAGATTCACGATAGTTCTTTACAATCCAATAACCATAGAGTTTCGCCACACCATAAGGAGAACGCGGGTAAAAGGGTGTGGTCTCCTTTTGTGGGATCTCCTGTACAAGTCCATAGAGTTCACTCGTGGATGCCTGGTAAAATCGGGTCACGCTTTCCAAATGATTAATGCGAATGGCCTCGAGCAACTTAAGGGTGCCAAAGGCATCCGTATCTGCCGTATATTCCGGCATTTCAAACGATACTTTTACATGAGATTGTGCGGCTAAATTATAAATTTCTAATCGTTCCATATCTACGTGCTTCGTTTTGATATTGGCTAAGATAGAGATCATACAAGAACCGTCCGTCAAATCGCCATAATGAAGTTTCAAATTCGCATTATTAAAAATATGTTCAATTCGGCCTGTATTTATAGAAGATGATCTACGAATGAGGCCATGTACCATATAATTTTTTTCTAATAAAAATTCGGCGAGATAAGAACCATCTTGACCTGTGATACCGGTGATAAATGCAACTTTTGACATGCCTTTCTTTAATAAATAATATATACATTTCTGTTTATATATCTATTTTAAGGAAGTATTTTTTGAACGTATCAATTCAGGAATTAGATCAAAATCGATATTCCCGGCAAAATGGATAAAGTGGTTCTCATCAAATATATAAGGCAAAGAAACACCACACAGTTTATAAAATGTCCATATTGTATTCCATCGGTTCGACATGACTAGATAATTACCTTTTTTTTGTAATTCGTATCCCAACGACGTTTGTTCATAGTGTGGACCGCGGCTATGCGTTATCGATTTCGGTAAATGTGTATTGTATATATTCTCCAAAAAGGATTTATGCAATTTGGGTTGCATCACCAAGACGCCACTATTGAGAACCATTTCTGTATCTAGATTGAAACCACATAATTTATAGTAATCTTTTGCGGATGTTTCCCATCCCAACTGCTTTTGTATTTTGATACGAATATCCTTGGTGGGTTGTGAGTATTCATCCACTATACCTATTTTATCTTTAAACTCATAAGCCAAGTGTATTGCTGGCGAATTTATATTGATTAAAATATCGGAATCCACGTAGACGATATAATCATAGGACTTGGACCAAACCTTACTACATACTAACATTTTTTGATAATATAGGGACATGCGGTTCTCTTTTCCACGACTATCTATATAATCAGAGAGAACTTCGAAATCATAACCATGCTTCTTTGCATAGTTTTCGTGGCTTTTTCTGAACAATTGATTATAGGTTTGTAAATACTTTTCGCCAATAGATATGGCGACCAATAAAACAGAGGGATCAGAAGAGAATGAAATATTGATCGGCTTTGGATCATGTGGAATAAATGCATTTTTTACACCAGAAATCGTTTCAAACCCTTCACCCGCAATATACTTGCACATATAATCCAATTCAAACATGTGTTTGACTTTTTGATACTCTTTTAACATCGTATTATATTGACGTTCCGTTATGTTGGATAATAATGTGTCTAAGAAATCTATATCCGATTCATGAACGCTGATACAAAATTTATCATAATCGATCTTCTCTGTATAAGGTAACCATTCTTTATCACTCCAAATATAAACTGGTATAGATCCCAATTGTAATATTTCAAAGAATCGGAAACTAGATCGACCATAACCCCGTGGTGCCAATACAAACTTGGAGTTCACAGTGAAATCAATAAATATCTGTTGGTTATCTACCGAGACATTATCTGTCCATTTATCCGTCAAATGGAATTTAAATAATGAATTGGTTCTATACGTTTCATAACACGTGTTTCGAACATTATGTGTGAGAGTACCCACAAAGGAACAGAAGACGGATTTCTCTTGAAAACTTTTTTTACTACTCAGGTTCTCGAGTTTATGTTCAATATCCTGATAAATTAATGGCAACGGCACAGTGCCTGAACAAGCACCATAAATCACCGTATTCGGGGGTAATTTTAACATCGGTCCGTCATCGTGTTGAACCAGGGTAAAATATCCTTTTTCGTTTGGGTTCTCAATAATATAGTTATCTAATAGTTTTTGCATGGCCTCGCGCCTTTCTTGAAACCAAGGTTGTATTTGAAAGTTAGTCCATAAACATGGAATATACCGTCTTCCATTCTTATCAAAATCTAGGCATTTCTTACTCATATAATCACGGAAGTATTCCTCCATATAGAGTCCATTTTTAAAAGGCGGATAAGTGACATTATTTGTAACGGCGAAACTTTCATTATTCAGAAATTGGGCCATGTCTTTTTTATATTTCTATTTTATATTTATATGATGTTTACGTATATAAATATATACAACATATACAACATATACAAAAACATATGAACGAACTACTATTTATTTGCGTGTTTGATGCAGGTTCTCGAGATCTCGGATTAAACCATCTACAATCTTTGAAAAACGCGGGCATAGAAAATTATATGGCCTATGTTCCGGATAAGCGAACGTATGGAATCGTCAAAAATCGCGGATTTAATGTTGAAATGATAGAGGGTGATGATTTATCAACTACGAAGAAGGAATTTGGCACAAAGGACTTTATTGAATTCTCTTTTTTAAGATATAAAGTCATTCATGAGAACCTAAAAAAAGGAAAAGACGTTTGGTATATGGATGCGGATACGGTGGTCCTTGAAAATTTGAATAAATTTTATCATGCGGATTATGTGGGAAAGGGGTATGATGTTATTTTCCAAAACGATCTACACGAAATTAATGGTTGTACTGGATGCATGTTAATGTTTTCAAATCAAAAAATGATAGACGCATCATTATATATGTATAAAGGCATGAATACAAAAGTCCCTGACCAGCATTTCATGCATAACTTTTTAAGCAATAATAGAAATCATTTAAACCCCGCACTATTCGATTATATGTATTTTCCGAACGGAGTCCTCTATTTTGATCACTTAGGTGAGAACCAACTCCCTCCACGCATCAATGAATATAAGATGAAATACATATTAACCCCGGGTAAAAGAATCGTATTCGTCCATGCAAATTGGATGATTGGTAATGACACTAAGATGGCTGCACTAAAGAGTAAAAGTTTATGGTACATTTAAAAAATTGAATACACATTGTCCCTTTGTTTTACAATAAACAATACCAATTTCTTGTAAAATGGCACAATCCTATTTCCAAACTTTTATGGAGATGTGGGCTGACTTCCAAAATCTATATGGCCCAGAAGAGTGCAAGAGTGTAAAAAAGGAGCAGACGAAGGTTCCCTACCACTTTTCGTTAGAGAAACGCGGCAAATATTTGCTCGGAGCGACCCGTACAATTCGGTGTTTGGAAGACGACGATCTTCACGACGTCATTGATATGTTACAAGAAGAGGTGAGAAGAAGAAATTCGTTCAAGGCTCGTAGACAGATAGTGCCACCTCCTCATGGGTGTGATCGTCATTCACAAGACACAGATGATTGGATCTTTGAATTTACTAACATTGAAGATTAAGACAGTATCCATAAAAAATATTAATTGTATTCTTGTTTTTTATTGATTTCTATTTACTTCTTCTTAATCACCATCTTTTTCTTGGTCTCGACCTTCCCAGATCCAGACTGAATCTGCTCGCGCTTCTTCTTATACAAATCATACTGTTGATCTAGTTGCTCCAACTCCACGGACCACATCTTCTCTAGAGTCATGGCCTTGAGATTTGCCAGTTCCATCTCGGTATCTTCCTTTTCCTTCATGATACTTGCGACATTCTCTTGCGTGACCGAGTCCATGGGCATCTTCACCAAATACTTGAAATCTCCATCATAGAGCGCGAACTTCATGTCTGTCAAAAGCGCGGTCACCTGCTCTCCAGTCTTACGACGGAGATCGATCGTGCCCTTCAATGTCTCCTGAATATAGCGAGCGCGATTGGATAACTTCACGAGTTTCTTTTCCATATCCGCGACGAGATAGTTCTTACGCTTCTGATACGTGGTCAACCGAATCCCGTAAAACTCATCGATGATCTCTTGTACGGTTGCGTACTTATGGAGTTTGCATTCGGCATTGAACATATGCATATTCGTTGTGCTGACTGTCGTAAACAACTTGAGTAATTTCTCCACGCCATTACAGCCGTTTGCATCGACGGACTCCTCCAATTCCTCAAGTCTATCTTTGGGGAAGACGACTGTGAAATCGATGGATACTTCCGTGCAGATCGATGTGAAGTCCTTGATCGAAGGCGGGATCTTCTTCCCAGCCTTATCGACAGAGGAACCGTCCATAAGTGTCTCCAAGAATGTCGTATAAGGCATCGTCCACTTTCCAACCGGCAATTCCGTGATTCGGATCTTATCCTCGCCGATCTTCTCATAGAGACCCTTGATCAGATATTTTTGATCAGCAACGCGTCTGACCGAGCCACGAAATCCCTCATAATAAGGGACGAAATCAATGGCATCGGTGCTCTGATTCGCCAACTTTTGCTTGAGATACTGAATAATTGTCTTGGGATTATAGGGTGCAATGTCACATGAGAATCCCGTGCCAATTCCAGAGATACCATTCATAAGGGCGAATGGAATAATCGGCACATAGAACTCTGGCTCGACAATCGTTCCATCATCATTGAGATACTTGAGGATCGCATCATCTGCCTCGGGAAACAGATAGCGAGTCAGTGTATTGAGTTGCGTAAAGATATATCTCTCCGATGCACTATCATCACCACCCTGAAGACGCGTGCCAAACTGGCCATTCGGCTCCAGCAGATTGATATTGTTAGATCCGACGAAGTTTTGGGCCATATTCACAATTGCACCATTCAAAGACGCTTCGCCATGATGATATGCCGAGTGCTCCGATACATATCCTGAGAATTGTGCGACCTTGATTTCGCTCGTGAGTTTGCGTTTGAACGCGCTAAATAGAATCTTTCTGAGCGATGTCTTAAGACCATCCACCATGTTGGGGATGGACCGCGCACAATCATATGTACTGAAATGAATCATCTCCCTATCGATGAATTCCTCATATTGCACACTCGGCTTGCTCGTATCCAAATAAGCATCCTTGTCGTATTGCTCGAGCCAAGTCTTACGATCATCAGGACGCTTCTTATTGAATATCTTGTCGATAATATCATCGCTGGCTGGGCCAGTGTAGACAAAATCGACGATCTTCTTATTTGCGAAGTACTCCTTGAACTCGGCGGACGTGGAAGTTCCCAAACCCTTAAAATACTTGATGACCCAGCCCTTGGGACCATCGCGACCGAAACTTTGCTTCCAGGTCTCATATTCACCATCGTTATAAAACAGCATCGTTTGAGCACCCTTCTTGGCGCGCAGAATCGGCGTGTTCATAAACGATAGGAATCCGGGAATCTTCACGAGGGACGCCCATTCGCTATGAAAGAGATTGATACAGAGACCCTTGATATGAGAGCCATCCAAATCCTGATCCGTCATAAACATGATCTTACCATATCTGAGATGTTGATTCACATCCGTAATCGACTTATATACGCGACCGGTTTCTAGACCGAGAATCTTCTTGATATCCGTGATCTCCTTGTTTTCCGCGATCTTCTTGATTTGCTCACCGCGCACGTTGAGCAACTTCCCCTTGAGTGGGTAAATACCTATCGTGTTTCTATCCGTGCTGGACAGACCAGAGACGATGCCGGACATGGCCGATAGCCCCTCACACAAAATCAGAATACAATCTTTGGACTGTGCCGTTCCGCTGAAATTCGCATCGACAAAGTTCGCGATACCACGAATCGTCTTGGTCTTAGACCCATCCGTCTTCTTGGCCAACTTATTTTCCTTGGCCTCCGTGAGCGAGAGAGCCAAGTCCATCACACCCATTTTCGCGACCTTCTCGATAAAGGAATCAGAAACAGTGCAGGATGAGCCGAACTTATTCGCAGGCGTGTTCATGAAATCCTTGGTTTGGCTATCAAACGAGGGATTCTCAATATCACAGCGCAGGAACAGAATCAACTGCTCATTGATGGCAGATGCATTTACCTTGATCTTCTTCTTCTTTTCGATGAAGTCACACACCTTGCGAACGATCTGACCCTTGATATAATCCACGTGCTTTCCGCCCTTAAACGTACAGATGCCGTTTACGAATGAAATTTGCATGAACTCATGGGTGGGAGACATCGCAACAGCGTATTCCCAACGCTCATCGCTTTGCTCATAGACACGCTTCGATACATCCTTTCCGCCGATGTACAAGTCAATATACTGCTGGAAGTTCTTCACGGGAATTGTCTTCGCATTATAGTTGATCTTGATCTTCTTGATGGAATGGTCGGTGACTGCTCCGATATCATAGACGCGCTTTTTCAGAAGTGCCAGCATATCTGAAGTCAGACCATGGATTCCAAGACGGCGATAATCGGGCTTGAAAGTAACCTTGGTATAAGGTTTTGCGCTGATTCCAACCTTCGTGATGGTGGGCGGGGCGATTTCATCCAAATTCTTACGGAACTCCTGGACGTACTTTAGACCACGTGTGTGATCCACAGTCTCCACCCTTCCATAATCTGACCAGATAAGCACCAACTTAAAACCAAAACCATTCTTACCACCGACAATCTTTTTCTCATCCTTGTTATAGTTCGTTGACGTACGCAAATGACCGAAAATCATCTCAGGAATCCATAGATTGTATTCCGGATGCTTCGCGACATCGATACCATTTCCATCGTTGGTCATGGTGATGCTTCCATCATCCGTGATGTCGATATCAATATGCGTAACAAACTTTTTCTCGAGCATGGTGGAATGGATCATACGAATCACGTGATCACGACAGTTCACAATGCCCTCATCAAATAACTTGTAGAGGCCAGGAATATACTCGATATCACGGAGGACGAGGCGATCGGTTGCGTCATCGTAGACCCACATTTGGGAATCCACATTCTCCACGGATCCGATATAGGTATCGGGATTATCGAGGATATGCTGCTTATCGGTCTTTCTCTGATACTGTTGAGCCAAATTAGTAGTAGACGTTGCCATTTTATAAAGATGCCTGCTAATGTTTACGGATTCTATAAACCATTTTTATAAGTTCAATTTTTTACGTACAATTTATTTACTTTCCATACTATATAATGAAATTCGATATCATAAAATTTTGTCAAGATAGAAATGCTGCGAATGCGCAACCCGTTCAATTCAATTCTTCAGGCAATGATTCAACGATAACAAAACGTATGCGTTATTCACAAATTGTAAATAATACACGACATAAAACGATGACAATTCAAAGTCAAGATAACTATGTGTTTACTAGATATCAACAATTCATTCAAACGCGTCCTCGGCAATATCAAGTTGGAAAGCCATTTTTATATTAGTTATTTAGCGAATTCAGAGAACCGATTCTATAAATATTTTATTTCTAATATATATAGAATGACCAAACGTCCTACGCGTAGAAATGGAGTTTACCAAATTCATGGCAAAACCTATAAAATATACGAGGGATCCCGTGAGCAAGTTTTCAATGGCACTGCTTATCATACACCTGGCGGATTAACCAAGAGCCAATTAATTAAGAATCGCTGGGGGCGCATCGTTTCCGCCAAGAAGCATGCAACTGCCAAGAAAGAGAAACGTTTAGAGAAAGCCGGGTATTTTGCCCAGAAGGGTAAATTTGGATACGTCAAGAGAGATGTTCGCAAGACACGCAAGTCGCGTGGAAGCAGAAAGATGAAGGGTGGAGATTCTACTGCTGCGCCTGCTGCTGCTGCTCCTCTTGTTAAGGAAGAAGAAATGGAGCCCGTTCAACTCGGAGGTGAAGAGCCCGAGGAAAAGTCCGAGTAAATTAATAATATAACAATTTTGAAATATATTATTAATGCATGTACCACTCGCAAGACAAAAACTTCGACTCAATAATAAAGTCCGAACAATTATCATAAATATATTTTTCAAAATAAGATTTACTCACGATATGTTTATTATTCGTATTGGTCGAATGATATCTACAATAGAAAGAATACGCATCATAAATCGAAACATTACGATAGATTGCTGGTGAAAGCGGTCTAGACGCCGAGGACTGATCCACATATGTCGCTCGAATATGCTCCTTCATAGCATCCAGAGCCACTTGAATATCCATTTGTTTATCCCATAAAGTAGAGCGGACTTTCGATATATACTTATCACGTTCAATTTCCAAGTTCGGGAAAAAATACGCGATCAAATCCAAGATCTGTTTATCATTTAAATTCGAAACGTGTTCATTTCGACATTCGCTCCACCCACGAAATAGTAGAATCACCTCCTCGATCTCAAAATCGGCCTCCGTTTCATCCGTAACCATGGTCTCGCCCCAAAAATGCAAGAACTTTTGGATAGCAGGTAAAAATTTACTACAAATGCCCACGAAAGAATCATACTGCTCGTTATAATAAGCATTTAACTTTTCAATGAACATCCCCTTCAGTGTCTGCATGAATATGATGGAGGGTAGATTTTTCGAATCCAGAAATTGCTTCCATAAATACTGCATATTTTTCCAAGTGATTTGCGTGGTTCTTAATTGTGTAGATTGTCCATCGATCGCCAATACATTGGTTGCACTTTGACGGTGCGTCTCATCAATATCCAAGTATTCTTGGACGAACATATTTACCAAATGATTCGGGTCAACGTTTTTCATATAAAAGATATTATCTTTGAGAACGTCATCGTTGCTCGAATAAATCACATAATCATCCGAAGAATTATATCGAATCGAATAATGACAAGCAACGCAAATGATATCTAAGACGAACTGATTGATGATAGGAACCCAAATCGATTCGCTCTTTACGCTTTCATTGATCTTTAGAATACGACAATCTTCATAGACATGATCGTGATATTTATGTTTGATGGATTGTGCTAATCCAACACCAATCACGGTTTGACATATATTATTTAATTCGCGTATAAAGTGTTTGGACTTGGAGTTCAAGAAATGAATCTTCGTGCCATTCTTTTTGAATATATTATCGCCCAATATCGTTAAAAAATATTTGGCTTCTGTTCTCGAGGCAAAAAGTGTGGGAGATAGAGCGTCGATAACCTTTTGAATGGTTTCGGATTCGGGTATTGAATTCAATAACGAGTTTTCTTTGATACGCTTCATGATATTACGTTTCGTGCTCTGCTTCCAGGACATAAGTTGTCCATGTCGTGTTATCGAAGAAAGTACATTATATAAAACATCGTCTTCGTTATAAACTTGATAGTGCAATCCATCATAATAGAAAAACTTTTCGGTCGAGGAGACATAAAAGTATTGATTATTGTCTAAGAAGGTCTGGATAAATAAGTCCTGGTCGTTACTTAGTTCTTCCATGCGAACAATGCGCTTCTCATGTGCCTTTTGTAAATTATCTAATATATTGGGCAACTGATTACAAATATAGTTATTCGTTTTGGCTAACATATAAGGGTCATTTTCGTATTTTGCGTAGAGTGCGTCGATCACGAGTTTTGCCTTTTCCCGTTCCTTTTCCAGTTCCTTTTCCCGTTCCTTTTCCCGTTCCTTTTCCCTTTCATTTGCTTCGTTATCCATGCACTGACTTATCATAATTATATAGGGCCTTTTATATCTTTTTCGTTTTATATTATGAAAAAGATATACGTTAGATAGAAACCACACTACGAATTTCGTTCGATTTCTTATTGTATTCATTCGTACTATCGACAATCGACGCCATCAAATATTTGGATATGATCATATTGGCCTTTAAGATCTGTTCAGAAGGCAAAACAGCAAACCATTGAAATTTGGGTCGGTTTAATATTTCATCGGCAGGAATATAAATTCCCACGGCATTATGGTTTAAATCCAAATATTCTTCTTCCGTCAAGTTCTCTAAGAGAATGGTTTTACGATCCTGAGTTTTTACACCCACTCTCTCACCCCCCACCAAATTCATCTTTTGCTTATTGATCGCTTCAATGCACCATTCTGAAGCATCGCCAACAAAATCCGTCTCCGAAGAAAAGTGGGGATTCTTATTACGGAGTTTTAAGTATTCGACCAACTCTAATATCGCAGGATCATTCTTAGCACCACCGATGAAATATAAATCGGGCACAAAGAGCATCTTATGTTTTTGATGGGCGAGATTCGTGGTTCTATTTATATTTTCACACACGAAAGGGCGGCCGCCTGCGATACTTTCATCATAGAATTGCTTCAAGTTTTTAATACAGACAAAAGAGTTGGGTACGACCATCCCGCCATAGAAGTAAATCAATTGCATTAACCCAAGTTCGCGGAAATGGGTTTTCATAGGTTCGGCTACGGTGGTCAAATCGACGTCCCATGATGGAAGTAATTTACTAAATGATTCATCATCGATCAAACAAATATTGAAATCGTCGCCACAATGATTGATGATGGTTTTTATGGTGAGATGGATATAGGGTTGGTTTAAATCCGTCGTATTTCTAGAGTAGAAATCCTTCCATTTACGGGAGTTGATCTCGTATTTAGTGTGTATCCATATTTTAGGTCGATTATGTCCATAGAGGGGGGAATCGTTCAATAAGTATTTACGGATAAGTTCATATTCGTCATCTTTGGATTCGAATGATTTTTTCATACGATTCGCAAAAAAGGATGCAGCGAATACGACAATGCCTGCAATAATAATATGATTCATATTTTTTGAACTAAACATAATCGTCAATCAATCTTATAGTATGATGATAGATATTTTTATTGCATATCAAAAATAAACAAAATAATCAATATTATACTTCGACTCATTATATTTGATTTGAGAGGTATACATAATATTTATGTGTTTACAAATTTGTCTTACGATATTTGTAAACGAATTATATGTCATTTTTCTATCCACATAGAATTGTTTGCCTAAGTGATAATGCGGTTTGACAGCGCTGCAAAAATCCGCATTTAACCCATAAAAGATCATTTTTTTATAGGAATTCATATCGATTAAATAGTATTTTTCAGTTTTAAAACAAATCTTTTCTAATAACTCAAATAGCAATTCCAGTGGAACGGCCTTTTTGAATATTTGTGTTGACATTCTATGTAATTTATATTTAAGGCTTATTTTAATTTTTACAGACTAAATTATTATATGGTTTTATCCATTAACAATTAGTAACTGGTAAATGTTATTTGTAAATAATGCAAGTTCAATTCCATCTTCGTGAAGATTATGAAAAATAGTGATATACTTGCATAAATAGGGTATCAACTTATATTTCGTTTCTTCATCCAAACAATTCGTCAGTTTGATAAACGTAAAAAAATAATCCAAAATATCGATCACCGAATAACCATAATCATAAATGGAATAAAAAATATCAATTGCGCCCGTTAAATCGCCCTCTCTTAATTTTGCAATATAGAGTTCGAACTGCTGGAAAGATATATTCGAGCAAATCTTCTTACATAACTCAATATCTATTTTCTCCCCTAAAATAAATATTTTTTCGAGATAGTTAATTAGGATTCGTATAGAAGAACTGGATACCATGAGTAAATATTCTTTGGATTCTTCATCTATGTCCAGTCCCTCTTTTTGGATAATATTCTCCATGATCTCACGGTTTTGCTCTTTCGTGGGTTGATTGATCTGTATGATATGCAGCCTAGACTGGAGACTCTCAATCACCTTTTGAATATTCGTACACACAGAAATGAAGTGAATATTTCTCTTGTATTTATCGATGTAATTACGGAAGACTTGTTGACTCTGTTCATTGATATTATCGATGTCGTCGATGATCACGAGTTTCTTTTTCCCATGAATAGCACTATGCGATTGGCAAAACGTTTTCATTTCATTACGGAAATATTGGATACCCTGCTCTTTCAAGTTATTCACAAAGAGGATATTATTTTCGGGGAAGTTGGCCGTTCTATCTAAGTTATAATACTCACGAATTAGTGCATTTAAAAGCGTGGTTTTCCCTGAACTCGAATTCCCTATGAATAAAATATTCAAATAGTCGATTTCTAATAGGGTATTGAGAACCGATAAGAGTTTATCATCCTTACAAAACTCGCGAATATAATAAGGTTTATATTTGGTAATAAAAGTAGATTCCGATGACATTATATATTCATTGTGTGTTCCATTTATATTACATTTCAAAAAAAATATATAAACCCAATGGATTAATAAATTCTATTATAAATGACATATTACGAAACATTGGGTGTGGCGAATGATGCCTCGCCCACAGATATTAAGAAAGCATATAGATCATTATCTTTAAAATACCATCCTGACCGTAACCCGTCCGAGGAAGCGAAGAGTAAGATCCAGGACATTAATGCTGCCTATGAAACATTAAGCGATGATGGAAAAAGGCAACATTACGATATGGAATTGAAATTCGGAGGCGGCGGAGGGATGCAGATGCCAGGATTTGGAATGGGTGGAATGCCATTTGGGCATATGAATACAATGAATGAGTTTTCGGATATTAATAATATTTTTAATATGATGTTCGCTGGCGCAGGCATTCATCAAATGGGTGGCCCAGGCGGCCCAGAAATCCGAGTGTTTCATAATGGCGGACCGGGAATCAATATCCGCACCGAGTTTTTCCATACGACAAATCAGAAACCCGAACCAATTTATAAGAATATTCAGATCACCATGGAACAATGTTTTAATGGGTGCTCTGTGCCGATTGAAGTGGATCGGTGGCGTTTACAAAACAATGTTCGCGTGAATGAGCGAGAAAACATAATGTTAAATATTCCTAGCGGAATCAATGATAATGAAACCGTGACTCTTCATGAAAAAGGAAACATCATTAACGATAATCGCGGCGAAGTGCTATTGACGGTTCAGGTGGTAAATAATAGTGAGTTTAAACGCAATGGACTCGATATTGTCTTGAATAAGAAGGTATCATTGAAGGAAGCACTGTGTGGATTCTCGTTTGAAATCCAGCATTTGAGTGGAAAGCGCATGGGCATAAATAATCATAATAATTCGACGATTATCAAGCCTGGATATAGTAAAGTGGTAAACGGTTTAGGGATAACGAGAGAAAACGTAACCGGAAATATGATCATTAATTTTGAAGTCGAGTTCCCAGAGTCGCTGACCAAGGAACAGATTGAAGCACTGACCAATATTTTATAGGGATAGTTTATAGATGGACCCAGAAAAAACAGTAAATGAGCAATACGAGAATTTGAAGGCCAAAAAATCAGAAGAATACAAAAAATATATTGACGACATTGAAGAATTAAAAGAAAATATACCTGAAAAAGAATACGAATCGTTACAAAGATTAATCGTGGCAGCAAGCGAAAGCAAATCTGGTTTAAAAGCAGGAATTTTATCAACCATTGATAAGAAAATAAAAAAAATAAGGGGAGAATCTGCTACACCAAATCCAGAGATCATGGAGTTGAAAGAAAAACATGCAAGGGAAAAACTAAAGGAAAAAATGACACGTGCTCATCGGGTAACAGCAAAGGCTGCCCGTTCTCCCGAATTATCACCCATTCCAGAGGAAAAGACAGTAGAAGGAGGCAAGAAACGTAAAATTGGTCACAAGATCAGAAAAACAAGCCGTAAGAAAAGAAAAACGGTGCGTAAAAAATAGACATTAGAACAAAGTTATATATTTTTTGGCGTAAAATATATAGCATAAATATATAATGACGACGTATTTTCGCTTTACGTTAAATTTAGTCAGCGATGACTCTGTAGTGTTCGATGGCTATGCTGCGGCAAACACGGTTTTGGATGGAATTTATGAAACTATCAATGGAACAACCAATTTTTCGAATAACCTATTATCGAACTACCAAGTCACGTCTCACGTATTATTAATTGCGTCAACTGTGATTTGTCCTTATATGATTTAACAAATCATATAAAGATCACTCCTATAATCTTTATAAAATGAGAATTATAAACCTATTCATTTTCATAACCTATTTTCTACATACGATTGCGTTTTTTAGACCCGCTATTATAAAGCACAATTTAATTCCTATCAAAGCGACATTCGAAATGATCGATAATCAACCTGTCTTATATAATGGATTCAGCAAACAATCATTAAATTCATTCCTCGCCCTAATTCGAGTCGAAAATATTTTACCCACGCTTTTTTTAAGCATTGCTGGTGGATGGATAGCCAATCCGTCATTTTATAATTTGATTCGTTGTAAAGAGTTTTATGCAGGAATTGCGGTGACGTTGCTCGTATTATCGAATAGTATGATTTTAAACGACATATTCGACGTCGAAATTGATAAAATCAATCATAAAAGAAGACCGCTTATAACGGGCGAAATTAAAGTATCCACAGCAAAACGATTGGCAGCGTCGCTTTTTGTAATTAGTGAGGCCATTAGTCTTTTTTATCTGCCACGCCATTTGCAATTATCGACTCTATTCGCAAACGTCCTCGCGTTCACATATACTCCTCTTTTAAAACCCATCTTCCTCATAAAAAATATATCCTGTGCCGCCCTAGTTTCCTTCGCCGTGTTCTTTTCTGGTTTCGCTGCCAACTCCAGTCTATCATTTATGCCAAAGTTAAATCTTGAACTCTTATCTATCGCTTCGCAAATGATATTCTTCGGATCGTTATCCAATGAGATTCTTCTCGACATGAAGGATGTGGATGGTGACCGAAAGAATAATATTATTACAGTGCCTGGTTATATAGGAAATGACGCAACTTATGCTGTATTAAAAACCGTCGCCGAATTTAATATATTATGGTCGACTTATAATCTGATCTATTTGGTCGGTTTTTTTCAAGGAATCCCACTATTGTTTATGAGTAGTGGTCTTATGGAGAGTCTCGATAAGATGAAACAAAAGGGCTATACCAAAGTAAATATACAAGAGGTTGTGAGCAAATCTATAAAACCAATGGTGTTATCGTTATTGTATTTGTGTTTCAATGCACGAATATAATAATAGATCATCAAAAATATATGTCGTTTAAGACGTGATGCGTTTCGTGGGGATCTCAACATCCACTAAGTAGATGGAGTTCTCGGTGATGATGATATATTCCTTTCCAACTTTATAGATCTTGGATACGGGACTGGTATACTCTTCCTCACTCTTTACAAGTAATTTCTCCTGGTTATCCTTGACACCGATAAGAACGGTCTTATCTAAGGAATTTGTCCAGTAGTCCATCATGACAGGCTTATCCTCAACAATGGCCAACTTGGCTGCGTGTTGGAGCGTATTATTCTCGGGCAATCTATATCCGCTGGGAGTAGATACGACATTAGAAGGTGGTTGCGGAGGCATAGGAGTCTTTTGCATTATACTTTTAATAAATATAAATTATACATTAATTCTCGAATTTTACTTTAAATGGTTATTGATAAAAAGTTATAAATTTATCAATAACAGTTATTCCTAAATTTTACTATTAAATTAAGAAAAAACGAGTCCGACTTTTTTTGTAATGATAAATGTATACGGTTTGTGCATCTTATGCGCAAATCAGAATCAAAAAATAAGTCTTTAGTAAAACAGGAAATCATAGAGAAATATACTGCGAATGTTATCGATTATTTTACGTTAATGAATAAAACGGATTTAATTAACGAACTAAACAACCCGGTTTCCAGTATGTACATTGGCATAAATGCAATACATCGCGTCTTCGAATTTATCCTTCTAAAAACCAAAAGCATAGAGAAGGCCAATTACTATTCAAAAAAAACTTATTATTATTATTTGGAATATATGGAACAGATCTATCGTTCCAACTTATCACAAAATTTAAACCATAAAGACGCCATTTTATTCGTATATAAAAAAACGATATTCGATTTCTATGAAGTTCAATCCGAAGAGAACCAATCCTTTAATACGATGAATAATATTATGACATTAACAGATGACAATATTACGATAGATGACAAAGAATGTCAAAACCTATTTTTGAAGATATCGAAGATAATTAATACGCTCTTTTTTTGGGAGAACACATTATTCGATTTTAACGATCGCGTCGAACTATGTAATCAATACCTTTATCATTTTTTAATTCATATCGAGAACATGGACCTGACGGTTTCTTATTTAGAGTTCATTCAACAAAAGATGCATGTTCCGTTTTCTATATATAAAAACTTATTAAATGAGATTATTGAAAAGACCGACGATAAAAAGCGTGCGCATAAGATACTATCCAAAGATACAGAATTAAATGAATGTTTTTTAATAAAATTTTACGTAGAAGAACCCGTCTTTAGAGAAAAGTTTGAATCGGGGAATATGAAAGAGTTTGTTCGGTGGTTATATGCGCCGATATAGTGTTTCTTCGAACCAGTCAATTTATTATATGTCTGAAATATAATAAATAGATAATACATTAACGCGTTAATATACCATGAAAAAAAGAGTATCATTCTCGCCGCACAGACAATTATTTTTTATACCAAAATACGATAGGGATCGGGACCTGTTATGGTGGACGCCTGAAGACGAAATAAGCGCAAAAATAAGTATGATTTGCGACATGAAACGATTAAGATCTATACATCCAAACATGACGTTAAAACAAATCAAGTATTTTCTATTTGAAAAAAAAACGATTACTTATGATATCCGTTATTTTTATACAGAAGAAGAAATTGCTAACATGATGCCGCAACCGGTTGCACTTTTTCATTAAAATAGTCCTTAGAAATCATGATCGTCTTCTTTCTAAGTTTGATCTTTTTGTTTTTGTTAATGGGCTCCTCATTGGCCACGCTAATATTCTTATATTCGGCCTTTAGAACTGACTTTATAAACTCGAACACATGTTTGAGGATACGTTCCGTGCAATTTCCTACGATCAGACAACTCCCGGTCCGGAAAATCATAAACGATATCTCCGTATACTTTTTATTTATTCCCAATTCGCTCATTTTCATGCTACGATCCTCTTGTATAATTTGACCGTTTTGCGATTCACTATCGAATCCGAGTTCATTATTGAAGTAATACTTACATTTTACGCCGGGATAACTACACGGGTCATATGCAGTCTCTATTCTATACTTTTCGCCTCTAAGAATCGCATGTAACTTTTCGCGGTTAATAAAATATCCACAATTGAAATTCGAATTGATCAGTACATTCTCATCCGTATCCTTATCCAGAAAGTCTAACTTTGTTGCAATGTTAGGTTGCATATATTCTAAGATCATCCGCTTGACAATATCCAATAGCCCTTCATTCAATATGCCAGGGATCTCCAGTTTTCCCGTATTAAATACCTTCACGTGAATTTCGCGGAACGCGTCGTTATATTTAAACCTTAAAATGATCGCAAAGCAATTATAAAATGCATTTTTCTCCTTTCCTCTACAGTTCATAATGTCCTTCTTTGACAAGCCCACCGTTATCTTTCGCTCATCCTTGAATTTGATGCGTCTCGCGGTGGGATTATCGATCTGCTTAATAATATTCTCTTTATAATAAGGAATCCCAATGAGTTTCTTCTTATAATCCTCAAACTCTTCTGGTGTTTTTGATACGATCTTCATTTGCTTCTTTACAATTCCCTCTGCGGGCTTCCAATATTCGCTGATAGGAATATTCCAAAAGATATTATAGATATCTATTTCCTGATTGAGATACAATACCTTGGTTTTTGTGGAGATATATAACTCTTCACACACGGGCTCTAGTTCTCCAACACTACTCTTTTCTTCGCTCGGTTTCGCTTGAACTGCAGGCACTTTCTTTGTGAATCCGTTTGTGGATTGCCCACTTAGAAACATTTTCCATTCATCGTCTATAAATCCTTGCTTCGACATTTTTAACTACTTAAAGTATGATATAGTTCTTTAAGTAGTTTCAATTTTTTGTATACAGAGTAGAGATGGCATGAATAAAATATTTTAATATATGATCAATATTCGAATCGTTGGAGTGCATAATTCCTTCGATAATGTTTAAAAGCGCAGGCGTGACAAATTCTTTTTTATTACGGATGATATAGTTAAAATAGTTCTTTATTATATTTTTCTTATCTGTATTATACTGGATACTGATTTCATGTATATATTCGAGTACCGTTTTTTCTAAGTTATCGTTTTTTGTTGTTTTCTTCGTCGGCTTCTTTTTATATAGCAACCCATGAATCGTTTCCCATATTTTATCCGTAATAATGTTGGACTCCCAACTCGTTAAATTCTGATTTAACTGTATGAAATTAATCATACTACGTATATCTGAATTGTATAGTTTTTGTATGGTATCGATCACGTCGTCAGAGAGTTCTAACTTTTCATTCATTGCAATCTGCTTTAAAAACTTATACATATCTTGTTTCGGTAGTTGATTAAACCGCACACAGATGAACTCATTTTTCAAAGACTCATCTATCTTACTAATATAATTACAAATCAGGCAAAATCTCACGTTATAGCAGGATGATTGTAAAAGGTATTTCAGTGCTTGTTGTGCATTCTTCGTCATATAATCTACCTCATCTAATATAACGAATTTCATACCCTTCTCGAAAAAGTTTTTCGATTTCACGAATTGATAAATCTGATTACGGATAATATCAATGCCTCTTTCATCGGATGCGTTCAAGTGAATCACTGCCCCGTTATTCTTTTGCTTATGTTTTATTTGATACTCATTGATTAAATTGATAATCGTCGTCGTCTTCCCTGTGCCTGGAGGGCCATAAAATAATAGATTGGGGAAATAGTTCTCATTCAATATGTTTTTAAAGATCGTTCTATTGATCGGCGAAAGAACAATATCGTCAAACTGTGTGGGTCTATATTTTTCTACCCAGGGTATATTTTGTTTATCTTGTGTGTTGGATATCATAGAATACATATTCTGGGAAGAAGGATTTATATGTGTTTCTTTTTTTATAATATATCATTCGAAAAATTGAACTTGGGAATTCTGAATCGTGGATATGCAATTTTGCCACGAACAATATTCATCATGTCAGGTTACTTGCAACTTATTTTGGGACCTATGTTTTCGGGAAAGACGTCGCGTCTTGTAGAGATATATAATGAATGTATAAATAATAATGTCAAAGTCGTTGTTTTGAACTATCAAGAGGATAAGCGCTATCACGATTTTATGTTATCTACGCATGATAATGTTACTATCCCGTGCGTGTTTCTAATGACTATCACGGATATTATGAACACGCCCGATTTCATCGCGGCAAAAGTAGTGCTGATTAATGAGGGACAATTCTTCGCAGACATTGTCCCTTGCGTTTATAGAATGGTTGAAGATATGAATAAAAACGTTTATGTGTGTGGTCTGGATGGCGATTTTAAGAGAAAGCGGTTTGGTGATCTGCTTGATTTAATCCCAATTTGCGACTCGGTAACCAAACTACATTCTAGGTGCGATATGTGTCATAATAACGCGGCATTTTCACATCGTCTCACAAACGAAACTTTGCAGGTTGTTATCGGATCGTCGAATTATGTACCTCTCTGTAGAACGTGCTATAAAAAGACAAATAATCTATAAAATTGCGTCTAATGTTATAGGGAAAACGTTATTTTGAAACAATATAAAAACGTTGGACGATTGAATACAATAATTTGTGATCTTTTTTCATGGATTCGAACATTGAGATTAAGAAGAAGCGTGGTAGGAAGAAGAAGGTTGATCTTTCTACACAACAAGATGTTGACCCAAATATTACAATTAGTATAGAAGAATCCGAAGCACAAACTGTCGCGCCCACTGAAAACGCGCCCAAGAAGAGGGGTAGAAAACCCAAGGGCGGCAAATTAATCGAAAAAACAAATGACAAATCAGTGAATTCGCAGCCTATAGCAAATGTCATTTTACACCTCAAATGTTCAATGCAGGATTTGATAGATCATAATAATAAGATTAGTCAAATCGTTACAGATCCATTATCTTATAACCCAGCGATACCTCCCAGTATCATGACGTATAGCATAAATGAAAGACATGTGTTTTCTAATTATCAAACCGAAGAAAGTGCAGTTAATTATGCTTATAACGATTTTGATAATACTGTAAATAAACAAACGGGGCCTATGGTGTGTCAGACTTGTAGTCTTCGTTCTGAAATTGAAGATACAAATAAGGTTGACGAGGACGACGATATTAATATGAAAGACGTGAATGCCAAACTGAAAAAGATCAAGTTACAACTCTATAAGAATACAAATCCCGACAAAAAATCCGCATGCTTTTGGTGCACCTATGATTTTGATAATCAGGTTTGTTATATACCCAAATATGAAATGGATGGACAATTATATGGTTATGGATCGTTTTGTAGACCAGAATGTGCGGTATCCTATTTGATGAAGGAAAACATTGACGATTCTACCAAATTTGAAAGATACCACTTATTGAATCAAATCTATAGCAAAGTATACGATTATAAGAAGAATATAAAACCAGCACCCAATCCTTATTATCTATTGGATAAGTTCTATGGCAATTTATCGATTCAAGAGTATAGAAAATTACTAAAATCTGAACACATGTTACTCGTGATCGAAAAGCCCATGACGCGAATCTTGCCAGAACTCCATGAGGATAGTGAGGATTTTATAATGAATATCTATGGTTCGAAGCAGTCACAAACGGGTCAACAAAATCAAACGGGTATTTATAAAGTAAAGCGGCAAAGCGAGAAACAAAAGGGACCGAGTAAATCAACAATTATGAAGGAGAATTTCGGATTGGTGTGATTTATTATTTATTCAAAACATAAATAATAAAAATAGTATAAATAATTTCTCGTTAGTATCCTATAATGGAAAACTTGATTTCGTGTTATTTGATGGGAGGATTAGGTAACCAGTTATTTCAAATATTTACTACTTATGCTTATGGGAAATCCAGTCATAGAAAGGTTATATTCCCATATACGGATATTTTAACAACTGGGAGGCCACGTCCGACTTATTGGGGATCATTTTTAAAATCAATCGCTCGCGATACAACGGTTCATCCAGAAATGAAGGTAACGAACGCAGATTTGATGAACTTTACGATTTATAAGGAAAATGGGTTTGAGTATAAAGAAATATCGCCCATGTTTCAAACGATAAAGAATGTCATATTGTACGGATATTTCCAAAGTTATAAGTACTTCGATGATTATAAAACGGATATTATGGCGGATATTGAATGCGAAAAGCATAAGGAGGAGATCAAAGAAGAATATTCTTTTTTATTGGACGATGTTCACACCATTAGCATGCACTTCCGTTTAGGCGATTACAAATTAAATCCGGATTGTCATCCGATCATGCCCTACGAATATTATAGAAATGCCTTGCGTCATATTTTAACGAAGCGTGATCCTTATGGAATTTATCGTGTGCTTTACTTTTGTGAGAAGGAAGATAACCAAGTCGTTCAAGTGATGATCAATGATTTAAAGGCTATGTATAAAAATGTCGACTTTATAAAAGTAGACGATACGATCGAGGATTGGAAGCAACTCCTGTTGATGAGTTGTTGCAATGATAATATTATTGCGAATAGTTCTTTTAGTTGGTGGGGTGGTTATTTTAATGCGAATGCAGATAAGATAGTTTGCTACCCACGCATGTGGTTTGGTCCGGGGATTAAAGCGAATACGGACGACTTATTTCCTCAGACGTGGAAAAAAATTGCGTTTTAATAAAACATACTACAAAAATCCTATTTTTAGTTACCTAACTACTTTTTTGTGAGATCAATTTCTTTATCTAAGCCTTGTGACAATACATATGGGCCGACGAAGCACATGTCGGGCATGGCGCCATCTCAAAGAGCCTCTTGCGCGGAGAGTTCGACTCATCATCGCTATCCGCCGCCGCCCAATCCATTTGGGCAACCCTTGAAACGGGCTTGCGAACCGTCACATTGGGGTGAGGTTTATCCTCCTCATCCGAGGATTCGTCCAGAGCAGCAAACAGATTCGCTGATTGGACAGGTGCTGTTTTCACAGCGACCTTCGTCGCGGGTTTTCCGCGCGTCAAATACTTCTTGACAAAGTTCGTGTGTTCCTGAACAGAATCGGAGGGCATCACTGCAGTGCAGTGGTCGGCGAAGTGCCCTATCTTGTTGCACTTGCTGCAACAATTCTCGCGCATCTTCTTTACAAAGATGGGGCAGCAAATCCGCCCCTTCGTGTCGCGAAAATTGTGGTCGTTGTAGACCCGCCAATCCTCTCCGTTCCGCTTGCAAACATGGCACTCCTGCTGCTTGACCTCACCCTTGACGGCCTTGCGGTTTCCGTTGGTGCTGGTGCGGTAAGACATGATGCTGGTGCTAATGAACTTCTTGATAAAACTGATTTGACTGTGTGAATGCTTTTTCTGATTGCGATGAAAAGGCATTCAATTTTTCAAGATGAAAAGCGACGGAGAACAAAAATGCGGTTTGAAAAAAGATATAAAGATATATTCGTTATTTCTATATATGGCAACTCATCCTTTGCATAATTGGTCACAGTATTTATCTGCAGACGATTATAACTATTTAATACAATACATAGAAAATGTAAAACACGGCATTCAGAACGATAAAATGATTATTTTATTTGGATACGAAAGGACCGGGAAAACCACGCTGAAAAATGAAATTGCAGATTATCTAGGCGTAGAACTATGCGGGAATTATCCAATGACAGGTGAGTTTATTTATAACGATTCAATTAAACGACTTGGCTTTTTTTGTGGCATTGATGATATAGCGCGTAGTCAAAAGAATAATAACGCCATTATAAATTTTATCAAATATAAACAGTCTTTTATCGCAGATACAAATCACATTGAAAGAGTATATGATAAACTATTAGAACATTGTAGAGTGATCACGATGGGCCATATATTCTAAGGGCAGTCCTATTCTTTTTCTACATAGATTATAGAAATGGAATCAGAAACAAAAGAAGTATTTACAGAACATAATTTAGATGAATATAGAAAAGATGTTCGAATTTTAAAGGCTTTAAATGGATCCGTTTTAATGAACCATGACGAATTTATGACATGGTACGCCCAACCCGAAATAAAGATAAGCGCAAGGACAAAAAATTTGATGCCTCGACAACCAAGTATAGAAAAAGTCAAACATATCAGTAAAGACACATTGGAGGATTTGGCAAATAATGTGTGTGAGAAAAAAATCGGCGTGGATTATGGAAGGGAAAGTGTTTTAAGTTTAAATAAAGGGGCTTTTGATATCCTTGTTGTATTAGCGCCGAACGCAGATAAAGTAAAAGCGGAAGAAGCGCACAAACAAACAAAGACTTCTGTGAATAAGAAATTAAAACACATATTAGGATTTATAATCGTTGAAAAGGGGGAGTGTAAAAAATACCCGAATACATATAGCGTGAGATTAATTTGCACGAGAACAAAACTTGAATATCAACGATATGGTAAATCAGTTGGGCAGCAAAAAAGAGAACGAGTCCGTGGAGGAATATTATTGGGAGCCTATATGCATTGCGTAAAAAAATTATATGCCACGAAAAGGCACCCACCTGGTATACCCATTGTTGACGAAACGCTAGGTATATTGGAATTGGCGGTTGGATATAGAAATATCGCTGGTTTTTTCTCCTATTCAAACATGGGGTTCGTAAAAGATTTGTCTTTGTTAGGACGAGACTGTTTTACTGACCCTGGAAATCTACCTATGTCCGTTAAACTGAGTCATTATACTCACGATCAAATCATAAACCTTGCAACTGGCGAAGTTAAATTACAAAATATAGAAGACGATACAGGCCTTATTGATTTGGTGCCCAGATCAAAACGCCAGGAAGCACTACAAAAATTAATTGCTGTTTATTGTAATCTTATTTATCAATGGCCTTATGTATATGATAACAATTTTAGATTGAATACGAATAACCACAAAGATGAAATAAAAATATTACACACTTTTGAGAATGAATATTATGAAGAATTGGGACACGACCCTTACTATAATGATTATATAGATTTTCTAACTTTTCAAAAGAACTTAATAATAGAAGAGTTCCATAAAAAAACTCCGACACCGAGTCCTTTGCGGTCACCGACACCTAATCTAGTAGAGGCAGTTGAATCACTGCATTCGAAAAGCGCTAAGAAGACACCGACGCCTAATCCAGTAGAAGCGGTTGAATCGCCGCATTCGAAAACTGCTAAGAAGACACCGACGCCGTCACACAAAAAAAATAGAACTGCGAAATCATTGGCGAAACTTCTAGTTGCATATAAAGCGCGAGGTCCTACTTTAGCAAATGACCCTGAAATCGATACGAATTGGAAATAATACTATATTATATATATAGTATGATTGATATCTATGTGTTTTTACTTTGCCACAATGAAGAAATATTGATGCCACATACAATTCGCCATTACAAAAAACATATTCCAAATTGCCAAATCATTATCTATGATAACCAAAGCACAGATCACTCTTTAGAAATTGCGCAGACGATGGGCTGTAAAATAGTATCTTGGAATTCCAATAATGAGATGAATGAGGGGTTGCTTAAAAATATAAAGAATAACTGTTGGAGATATATTCAGAAAGGAGTAGTGATTGTAGCGGACATGGATGAATGGTTATGTGTATCACAAGAAGAATTGATACATGAATATAATATTGGAACTACTGTATTATCTGTGGAAGGATATAATGTGATTGGAAATAGTGAACGGGACGATTTATCTGACATCGATTTACATTCTATAAAGAAGGCCGTGCATTGGAAATGGGAAAGTAAAAATATGTGTTTTTTTCGTCCGCATATTGTGGATATGAATTATAGCGGCGGCGCGCATAGTTGTAATCCGCGTGGCAAAGTAAAGTATAGTGACAAAATCTATAAGAACAAACATATGGAATTTTTGGGACTGCCATTTATTATCGATAAAATGAAGAAGCGATATGCTAGGAATGAACGAATGCGTAGAGAGAACACGAATACACACTATATCACCGATATCGATAAAATCACACAGAATTATAACCGTTTTTTAGCGAATGCAATGGACCTGGTCTGAGATAAAATGTGTAAAAAATTGAATTAGAGAAATCTATATAATCTTAAGTAAAACAGTAACCATGGATACATACAAAGCGAATTACGACGTGATTCTTTCCTTGCCTATTGTGCAGGAACTACTCAAGAAAAATAAAAAGTTGCGCAAGGAAAATAAGGCATTGAAGAATCTTGTATATTCTCTTCCCGAATTTCGATGCGAGTGCCATTCGAATGATGTGCCTAGGCAGACACTTGATTTGGTTAAGATCAAGTCGGAGCCAGGCATTGAACCGACACAATGTGAGCCACTCGTTGCGAACGATGATGATGATGTTATCTTTGTAGAGCCACCTCCTGCAAATCCAAATATTGTTTATGTTATTGACGATGATGTCCCAGTTATCATTAAGAAGGAGAACATTGAAAATGCAGAGGTTGAAGGTGGCGAGATTGTGGAAGTAGAGGAAGAGGATGAGGCCGAGGATGAGGAGGAAGTAGAGGGCGAGGAGGAAGAGGAAGAGGAGGAAGTAGAGGACAACGGTGACAAGGCCGAGGAAGTAGAGGGTGAGGCTGAGGCTGAAGAGGAGGAAGTAGAGGACAACGGTGACGAGGCCGAGGCTGAAGAGGAGGAAGTAGAGGCCGAAGAGGAGGGCGTCTTCGAGATTCAGATTTCAAAAAAGTCTTACTATACCAACAATGAGACCAATGGAAAGATTTATACGATCTTGGCTGATGAGGATGTCGGTCCCGAAGTTGGTGTGTTCCAAAATGGCAAGCCTGTCTTCCATAAGAAGAAGTAAAAAGAAACTATAAATGATCTAAAAATATCTTAGCGATTAATTAAAATAAGATATTTTTTAACGAAACGGTATGACAGAACCGAGTCGATTTGAACTCATCCATGAATATAATTTATCTATTCATGAAATGTACTTGAATCAAGTCGTATATAAACCCGGCGAATTTTTGTATGGCGGCATTACAAAAAATCCTATTTGGATCATAAACACGGAAGGAATTGTTCTCATATATTGTGATCTAGATTGCTTAATAAAATTATCCAAAAGCAAATATCAACATATCATCGACTTCGAAACAACATATAAAGAATCTATACTTTGGCACTATGAAAACGGATATATCAAAGGGAAAATTGGAGGCAAGAATAACGCAAGTGTGCAAGCATTATTGGTATTGCAAAAGTCGTTGTTCCCCAACAAATATATGAAACGTTGTTAGCGTTGTTTCCTCGTCTTTTTATTCAAGAATTTTCTATACTTTCTAGTTAGTTTTTTATAACCTCCCGCAGCAACATAGGCCTTATTGATATCTTCGCTTGTTAGAACATCTCTCTTGCTTTGTTCGGATTGAATCAATTTACTAATAACTTTCAAATAAAATCGATTCAAATCTGCGCGATAATTCACTTCTATCTTTTTCATTTCATTATAGTTAGCAGCAAACCTCGCCAATTCCATGTCTAATAATTTAATATTGTTCTCAAACTTGGATTGTAATGTTAACATGGCCTTTAATAAAGGATTATTTCTCGTTTGGTCATTCTTTCCCCACGCAACGATCGCATTATATAGTTCCTTGCTATCTGCATCTTGCTTATTTAAAAACTCAAACAAACTTTGCTCATAAAGTCTTTCTAGTTGCAAATAGGAATAGGTATTTAATTTTTCCCATGCTTTCTTTATTTCGGGATCGTCGGCCGTGATCCGCTGTAAAAACAGGTTTTTGGCTCTAGATGTATCTTGTGATGAATTTCCTTGTTGCTGTTCTTTAAATATGAATTTGCCGTCGGGTTGGCTATTTGCTGGTTTCCCCGTTATCTCCATAGTTTTCCCTGAATTATCAAATCCCAATTTGGTGAGCGAAAATATCATACGGTTTCTATCTACCGCCCATCGACGTAAATCCTGTTTCCCTGTCTTTCCAAAACGCTGCATTCGAATAAGGAATTCAAATTCGTTTCCGAGATAATCACCAAAGAATGGGCAATAAATGCTATTGACATTATCATTATTTACTTCGCCTTCAATAAAATCGACCATCACATAGATTTCTCTTCGTTGTCCTTCTGTAACGTTCGTATTAATATAGGACAGACCCACATTCAATAAGTCATGGAATTTTTTACGTCGTGTTGCATCCATGGTTGTCGGTTGATCAATCATATACGTATTATATAGTTGTTCCATAAATCTATAAAAGTTCTGTGTACTATTTTCGTCCGCGCCATTGATCAAATTTTGTAAGGCATTATTCGTAGATTCACGTTGAGGTCTTCGATATTCACTTAATATGACATAAGCGAAACTATTATATAAAGGAGGCAATTGATTTTTTTTCTTCACGATCTCTGAATAAGGCAATCGAAATAGGTCCAGAATATCCTTATATTTTTGCAAGGGACCAGCCAGAGGATTCGATATTAATTTACCAATAATCAATTGTATTTTATTAATATTTTCTAATGCTTCCGGCACAGGAGTATCTTTAATTACGTCTCTACCAAGGGGCATTGTCTTATAAGTTGATATTATTTTAGAGAGTTCATCGTAAGAAGATATATCTTTATCTATAGATCCGTCGACGTTTAAATCATAAAAATCGGGTTTTTGTTGGTCTAAGTCCAACCAAATTGGTATTTGTAACGCAATGACTTCGTCAATTTCAGTTAAATTTGCTAAAAACGTCTCTCTCAATCCTCCATCACCATTCTCTGGATTGTTTATATTTTCAACATATCTTTGGATCATTATGTATATCCTATATAATTGAAATAACAATGCTTTAAACAAGTTCGTTGGATCTTGTCCTTTATTTTTTGCTATTGCTACAGGCAGAGTTTTTTTGTAGGCCTCAACAAAAAACCTAAAGATTTTTATGATATTTTCTGACATTTCAGTCGCAACGGTTTTTAAATTATTCAACACACCTTCCCGTTCTTCTTTCGCCCAGACCCAAAATTTACGATATTGATTAATCATCCGACGATATTTGGGATGATTTAAAATATCGTTCATCCATACGAGTTTCTTAAACGTAAACGTCTGATCGCCCCGTTTTAAATAGGAAAAGTGTTTTTTAATTCTAGGGTCGATATACATCCTAGGCCAAGAATTTTTTTCCATGACATGGCCATAGGACGTTCGTATATCATTAATCACCGGGAATTTGGTTGGGAATAACAATTCCAACATGAGTAATATATTCTCCTCTACATTTTCATCGCGGCGTTTATAATATGCTTCACTATTCTCCTTATTTAATACTCCTGACGTATATGCATTTAATAATTCAGTGAATCGGTCTTTATCGAAGAAAAACTCGACGCGCTCCTGATAAGTTAAACGACGTAGCCTTGCCTTGGGATATAAAACATCAAACGTGAAATAGGGGTATTCGTTAAGTTGTAATTCGCTATTCACATCCGGATGATAAAGCATGCTTCGAGTAAATAAAATCTCTTTTGCATCTTTGGCCTTTATATTGGTATAAAAATAGATTTTTAATTCTTCTGTGTCAAAACTCATTTGGATTACTATCTATATTATATAAACAATTTAATTTATATAGTATTTGCCTATTTCATTGAAAAGTTCTCGTAAACAATCTCCTTTGGATTCTGTGCAGTATATCTCTCTACTATCTTTTTTGCCTTAACGTATTCTTCATCTGTCACATCACCACCATCATTTTCTAATAAAGATAGGTGATGATCTTTAAATGACTCTGGTAACATAAAGAATGCGCTCTCTTCGTGAAACAAATAATCAGTAGCAATAACAAATAGAATTGTGATAAGCAGGGCAATATAAATATCGCGAGTTCCCATCCATGCAATCGCGAAAACTAATATTTGTTTACTAAAGGTGTACTTTAAATAGGATTCTAATGTTCTACTTAATTTTATATTGACAAACTTAGAGGATATATTTAATGTTATTATCATTAACCCAGCAAAAATTTTACTACTATTTATGGCTTGTATATTGTCGTTTAAGTAACTAAATATCTTTGCTATTGTTGATTTGTTCTTTTTTTCCATTCTATATTCAATGCTGATATATTTCTATGCACTAGTGGATATTGGAATCATTTTCTCTTCGGTTTTTAATTTCGCCTCGATGATAGAATATTGACAACTCTCTAAGCAGGGATTGCATTTGCCGTGTGTGAAATCGATCTCATGGAACACATGGTCCGCCATATCATTCTTAATATCCATATTCTTATATTTTAATGCAGTTCCTTGGCAATTCTGTTTGCGAAACTCGTCATATATTTTCCCCTTGGATTCCTTTATATCTGTGGTATAAAGTTCTTCGTAGTTGGACATTTGTTCTTTAGGAGATGTGGTCTCCATGTTTAGCATGTTTTCTATTTCATCGGATTGGTAATATAATATCAATAACCCACACACAAATAAACCCAACGTTTTATCCAAATAGGTGTAAAAAACTATGATTCCTACTGCGAATAATTTCCCTAAAATAGAGTGACTAAACTTGGCTAGCATTCTTGATTGGGATAACAATACGAAAATTATAATAATAGGAATAAATTGTGCTATGATTTTTTTCATTTTCTTATACTATCGTACGATTTTTATTAGGTACGAAGTTTGAGAAATATTATCTATTGATTTTTTAAGTATTCTATTTTTTCCTATAAAATGTCTTCTTTAGTCACATCTGCATCAATATGGACAAACGATGATCAAACGGGTCGAAAAAGAACTCCTACAATAAGACGAACTATAAAAACAAGGCCGAATCAGACCACGGGCGAAGATCAAGACGAATATGTTACGCAGAGCGAAGGGTTTCAAAGTCTACAACCGACTAGCATTAGCGATATTCAAGCGGAAAATTCTGATCGCAATGCACGCGTGAATGAACTTTTAAATAAGATCACCTCGGCCGATAGTGAGAAAGATAATAATAAATTAGGCAATTTTAAACCCATTCAGCCACCCTCTTTAAATTTGAAGAAGGATATGTCGGATAATACGGAAGCCAAAAAATATGTCCCTCCTATGCCTGCCTTTTATTCGGGTGGCGCTATTTCGGCAACATCTGATGGCAAAACTGTATATGGTCCAACTGAAAAACCAGGTGTGAATTATAGCAATTATATGAAAAGTTATGAACCTCCTGCGAAATTGGCCGCCCCCTATTATGCGAAGATGGGCATTAGTAATAATTTAGGGGATGATAAACTCATGGAGAAGATCAATTATATGATTCACTTATTGGAAGAACAACAAAATGAAAAGACGAATAATATTACGGAAGAGTTTATTTTGTATACGTTTTTGGGTGTGTTTATTATTTTTATTGTGGATGGATTTGCTCGCTCTGGGAAATACATTCGCTAATAAAATACAAAGCACTTTTCCGCAGCCAATGGAGAACCCGGATAAATGAAATTAAATAAATAATACGCAGTTTTATTCGTAAAAATGGGCGTGTGCCTAGTTCTCCAATTCTCCAATATTATCGCATTATGGCCAATGTTCTCAAATAGTAACATCTTATATTCGGGATATTTATGCAAAATCTGTTTCAGGCTATGTAGAAACCCCAAATAAAATAATTGGTTCGATTCGCAATTCGTTATGCTGCCAATGCATTGTAACGTGTTGCCTTCTATATCTTCAAATTGCGTCTTCGAATCTTTGATAAAATACACACCGAACACATCCAACCCTTTCCTCAAACAGCATGCATATAATAATTTTTGTTTAATCATCGATACAATATTTCCGAATTCGGGGAGAACCAGAATATCGAAATGGCGTGTTTCTATGTTCTCTTGTAGATATAAAAAATCAAAAATCATATCCATGTTCTCATTATTGATAAGAACGACTTCAAAATCCTTGGGCAATTTATTAAATTGAATATTGCGTAGATGAAATGTATACGTAAAATATTTCGTTAGAGGTATCACCCCATCAAATAAATCCACCTCCTTCTTAATTAGGGATACTTGAATATTCGGATTAAACAGTCGCTGATTATATTCATGCGTTTGTAATAATGTGCGGCTAAGTTTCTTATTATCCTGTTCTCGATGAACACATAAATAATCCATGAAATAAATCGGCAATTTCGAGAACCTAGTGTCTGTGGACGAATAACGAAACGTCATATTTAAAGATCGCGACGCGATACAACCGATAGGATTCGGTATGGAAACCACGTCCACAACGGTTGTTCCTAGAGAACCCGAGACATCGACCAAACCATATTTCTTTTTATCATAAATTGACATAAAGGATGCCTCATTTTGGCCCGTAAGAAGAGCCTGCATATCTGCTGCATTTATGGTATGGATAATTCTATCCGTGGGTAAATAAAAACACTGTAATAGGTTGACGATTTGGTTTTGGTGTTCCTCCGTGGATTCATTATATCGCACCGTCTTAATGTTCTCAAAATCACAAAACTTGGTTTTTATGGGGCGATATTTATAGATTATAAAGGGGCTCGAGTATAAACGTCTCCAATAATCATAGGTATGAAACACGGGCTGGTTATTCCAAAAGGGATACGCCAATTTGATATAGATAAAAAACGATAATACAATAAAAAATAAGACTAAAAAAATATATTCGATCATAGGTCTAATATATTTTTGGATATGATTGCGCCGAGTTTTACCAATCCGTTTATTACGGCGGTAAAAGGTGAATAGTTTCGAACACATATCGATTATGGTTTATGATTGCCTCGTTATAATCATGTGGTGTATCATAAAGATAGTAATAATAATTTATGCTTCCCTCTGCGACTGTTCTATAGATATGATGTCCAGATTCCATAATTGGAATACTTTCACACATCAATACTTCATAGAAACGGAAACTCCATTTATTATCACCTGCGGGACATAAACAGAATTTGGATTGACACATCGCCTCAAAATAAAAAGCGTTCTCCCGAATTTGGCGATATTGTATTTCCTTTTCTTGATTATTGATATGATCTTTTGGGCAGAACCCCTTTACTTTATTAGTGTGGTCAAATGGCCCTAAAGGAGTCCAATCCGCGGGCTCATCTGTGTTCAAAAAAATGGAATTCTCTGTGAATCTCGTTTTGGCAAATTCGAGAACCCATTCACGTCGTTCCGGCGCAGAATTCATAGAACCAATAAAGCAATAATCGTATTTTTTTGTTTTATCGAGGGCCTTGATTTCGTTATAGTACTTCCTCGAAAAAATGGCTATATCTGGGCAAGGGCTACTATGCACAATCTGATTTTTTTCTAAATAGGCTTCGTCTCGATGGAATTTCAATGCCCAATATCCGGGGTTTCGCTGAACCTCCGTCGGATCATCGTATTCATATAACGTAGGATCCGTTGGAATAATGGTATTCGAATACATATTAGAATATCCGCGGCTTTCTTTTTATTTTATTTTACGAAATCATTGTTGTCTTTCCAACACATATAAGTATTGATGTTGATCGCCATTACATCTTGCCATATTCGTTTTACCGTGTAAAATAAACCCTGCGCGACTTGCAATCGCCAATATTTCATCGATGCTATCCATATATAATGTCTCTTCGTTTTGACGAACATGTTTCGTTTCCTTATCTGTAAATGATTGTTTCAAAGTAATAGTATTGGTTTTATTAGAATGATCGGGGAATTTATACGACGCATTGTATTTGAAATCATAATAATCCATCATACTATCCGTGTTCCTCTTTCTTTGCGCTGGGAAGGACATCTCGAAAAACGTGGCTTTCGGTCTAGGATTAGTCATACTAAAACGGTCGCGATCTGCCAAATGTATTATTAAGTATCCATTGGGCATCATCCAAGAATGGCAATTACGGAAAAATGTCGCCTTATCCTGAATGGCATAGATGGTCATATTCGTACATAAAATATGTGTAAACGTCCCCTTTTCATAGCACATCGAATCCATCGCATCTTCGCATTTGATTTCTACATCGGGATACAGTTTTTGACATTGATCCACCATGGCCTTCGATTTATCGATTCCATATGCACGATAACCCGCTTCTCTTAATTCGTGCACTGCATGACCAGTGCCGCTACCAATATCTAAGAACACGCTATTCGACGTCGATGGTTCGGTCATTTCGATCATCTCCATCAATTCCTTTTGGCTACGAGCATGACTATCATTTAATGTATCATAAACCTCTGCATAAAAATCGTCATAGATATCGCCTTCGCGTTTTAATACGAAATGCTCTTTTTGCGTAAATCCTTCTCCGGGCTGCTTGGGTGGCGCAGAAATCTTATATAGAATATATAAAATCAATAGGATGCCCAGGTAGAGAGTCACCTTTAAAAAAAATAAATTCGGGTTTCTTGAATTTAATATATTGGAAAGGTATTTGATCATATATAAACTAATTATATATAATCAAAACGAAATTAAACTCCATTTCTTAATTGCGTTCGCGTGTGGTTATATAAGAGGTCGCGGCCAATATTCGAATTCGCTACATTTGGATGAGGCGCATTGCTAAACTGTTGTCTTTCGAATAATATCGGGTGTGGTTGTTCGCTTGGTCTAGATATCACATGAACGTTATATAAATCACTATTGGATGAAGGTACATAGACGCCTTGATCGGCGCCGCGCTGTAGAGCCATCGTTTGATTTCTTAAAACCGTTTCTACGTCGATTTTATTTAAAATGCCAGACGGCGGGGCACGGTGCGTTCCAGGGTTGAAATTCACAGTTCCGTTATAATCCAAATAGGGGACAACGGGTTCCATGGTGGGTTTTCTTCTATTGATCACTGGAAATAAAGCATATTTTGTGGGGATTGGACGGGGGTCAAAGTTTGGTTCTAAGGGTGAATCTGGAAATTGTCTCGACTTTATTCTTTGATTCAATTCATCTACTCGTTCGTTTTGACCATAATAAACATATTCCGGAAGTCCATTTATTTTTTGATTTGTTTGCGTTTCCATTTATGCTTAAATATATATACTAAATATAAAAAAAGTCGCCTTGTTATATTCAAAGTAGTTATGTATTACAGTTTCTTTTTACGGCTCAAATTCCCCGATTCAATCACAATGGTTCTTATATCGTCACCTCGATCGCCATTCGTCCCTCGATAAACGACACGGTTCGGAAAGCATTTTATAAAATCATGAAAATTTACAATACAACATTGAAGGCGATAATCGCGCTCTTTCTCATAGATCATTCTTCGCAGGTGGATAACAGGTCTCGTATTATGTCCGTTTTGTTTTGCATGATTATCAATAGCCGCGTTTATGTGTTTGATTTCTGTGTCAATCGATTGAATGTCGATCTTTTCAAAAGGTGTTTTTTCCTTATTGAACCGCTTAAAGGATTCGTAAATGGGTTCAATGGCGCCCCATCCTAGCCCACCAAATAGATCTTGTATTGAATTCGTCAAATCAAGTTGAATAAGTTCAGTGCACTGCTTTTGATTTGGATTGATCTGATTGTAACATATAATATCTTGACGGAAAGGTTCGCCCGATGCACAATAATGATACGCATTCTTCGCGTCGGCCATCATGATCTCCTTTTTTACAGTATACTTTGGATTCTTAAAATTGCCAATCATCTTTGTTTTTACAGATATGTTTAAACCATCTACCATATAGTCAATCGCTGCGCTAGGAGAGCGGCTGTCAATAGCTTCCTTTGTCAGTTTAAGAACCTTTTCGCCATATAATCGTTCAAGTGTGAGACCATGTTTCTGAGAATTGCTTTTGCCAATATCTTCGCGATCTGGCACTTGTTCAACGTTTTCAACATGTACTACTTCCGTCTCAGTCTCTTCATCTAATCTCCCAGCGCCAAATTTTGTATATTGAAATAAAGCGCGCTTCATTGGCTTTCCGAAAAATAGTTTCTGGGGTCGGTTCGACGTCATCATTAAAATCGATCTTATCAGTTTACGTCTGTATAAAAGATATAGCACTGGTGTCTAATAATCAATTTTTTATGTAATTATTATACGGAAAATTGAAAAATCGAATAACTTAGAAATCCGCATCAAACCAAACCATAATGAATCAAGTTATTATATCAAGCGCCATTGAATATTCAACAAAATTAATTGGTATCCCATTTAGATGGTACGATCCCGACACAGATACTTTCAATGGGAACGATAAATTCTGGTGTCAAAACTCGCCTCCTCCATTGGCGAGCGAAATCGTCGAAAACGATAAATCTATAGTGTGCACCGGTCTAATAAATTTAATTCGGCGCGAGGGCGGTCTTACAATTCCAGGTTTAAATGGAAATGTAAGAGGAAAATATAAAGAAATATGTCAACAATATCCAGGCGGAACCGGCGCATGGTTCAAATATTTACATCAAAACAAGAGACTACAAAAACTGGATATAAAATTAAGATATCCTAAGGGGACGTTATTGCTAGCAAAGTTTATTAGCGATAACAAAGATCAAGGTCATGCTGCCATGGTCTATGACGATTCGAAAGGAAAAACCATAAATGAACAATTGATCATCCATTCTGCTCCTACGATCTTATACGAAGATCGACATCTACATAAAAATCACGGCTGTGTGATCGTCGAAGAGTTTAAAATCTCAAACGAAGAATGGAGATATAGTAAAAAACCATATTATACATACGTTTGTTTGCCTGAAAATTGGCTTCTGTTAGATTAAGCGACCATATCGTCATTTCTTCATCATATTTTTTACGGTTTTATTATGTGTTTCATAGAAGCGTCGGGATTTTCCCTTGGTATTTTTCCATACTTTTTCGCGTAAATAACAAACCACAGATAAACGTATCGACTCTTCGGTTTTTTTATGTATAGGCAAATTGGCATGCGGCTGATGAACATTCATAAATAAAATATCGCCCATGCGGACATCCACCCCTAATCCATATTGAGGGAAACAGGTTTCGCCGCCAGTATAGTCACCTTCTTCCAATACAGCCAAATTTCCGAATCCCTCCACGTCGTCGCCTTTATCCGTATGAATCGATGTTTGATAATTTACATTCGTAGTGACAGTTGTAAATGCCGTGTTCGGGATTTTAAAATGCGTTTGATTCGCCTTTCTACGTTGTAACTTATAATTTTCAGGAACGAGTTTTGCATAGAGTCTATCAATATCCTGGATCATGGGTATTGTTTTTTTATATTGTTCGGGATATTCCATATTAAAACGACATTCGCGCACACTCACTTTTGGGGTTTTACGCAGACGTTTGAAGATCACCTTTTGAGAAGGCCCCCAGCGATCAAAGAATCCGAATATATTAGTCATGACTTTAGGGTTCGTTCCAATATTACTCTTTTTGCTGCCAGTCGCACCTCCACGATTACTAGTTACGTTCTTTGCAAATTTTTTAATATTCTCATAGAAATCATCTATGTTCTCTTGATTCGCGATCGCTTTCTTTCTAAATCTTAATAATAGTTTGCCATCTTCGGAATAAACATCCGCATCATCACGTAATATCGTATGTATATGCTGGGGTTTAATAAACGTATTCATTTTTTTCGCCATCTCTGCATCATCATAATCTTTTTTAACGTGATACACCGCGACATTTCCTTTTTTTTCCTTTTTTATAATCATTCTTTATATATATCGAGAAATATATATGTCCTATAATTTCATTCACCCCACCAAATGTGGCGGAACTGCGTTTAGTGAATGTATAATAAACCACTATTCCGACCATATTTTATGCAACGATCACACCGTATTATGTAGCGACATAAATAATCCTATTATAATTGTTCGAGAACCTATTGATCGATTTTTATCCATGTATAAATATTGGAAACGCGGGAGTTCAAAATGGGAACAAGACTCCGAACATATTGAACGCTGTAAACAATACTCTATAAAAGATTATATTTGTTTTATAAAATCGGAAAGGAAAGATGAACTGATTACGTTTTTTACGAGAGAAGAGCATTACGCACCGACGACGCATTGGTTGAATAATACAGACTATGGGAATATTATTGTCGTTCGCTACATCGACGATTTAAGTGAAAAATTAAATCGATTATTAGAATATCTCGGCATCGAAATTGTTCACGAAAGCGTAGAACGCGTTAACGTGAGTTATTGTGATGATGGTGAAGAAATCGAGTTAGACGACGACGATATGGAATTTATAACGACCTATTTTAAGGACGATTTCCTTTTGCTAGAAGATATTGAAAATTCGTCGGAGCAATTCAAATATGTGATATAAAATATATATAAAAAATATAATTCTTTATATATAATGTCGATCACTTTTTCCACATGTTGGTACGTGTTCAAAGCAAAGTTTGATACCATGACTTATTTAAAATGGATCGATAATATGTTATCGAATGTCAATAACTATAATTTAGTTATCTATAGCGATTCTTTCAGTTGCCCTTGTCTTCAACCCTATCTCGATAACCCACGTGTCAAATTGGTGATCAAACCCCATGAAATGTTTTATAACTACCGCTATAAAAATGCATGGATCGCGAATCATGAGAAAAACGAACTATTGAAAAACCGCGTAGACTGGAAGGTAAATATGTTATGGGCGGAAAAAATTCACTTTGTTCATGAAACAATATGCCGCCAATATTTTGATACGGAATTTTACGGATGGTGTGATATTGGATATTTCCGTGGAAATGAAAAGGACTTGGATTATTGCGCGCTTTCAAAGTGGCCAGGTGAACAAAAAATCGCGCGTCTCAATAAAGATAAGATATATTACGCATGCGTGAATAATGATGATGTCTATATGGATTCTCTATATCAAATGATTCAAAATCGTAACCGGTTTACTCTTCCCGTGGTTCCTATCCCACCGCATCAAGTATCTATTGCAGGCGGATTTTTTATTTGCCATAAAGATAAAATCGAGTGGTGGAGAGATACATTTGACCAAAGATTGGCGCTCTATTTTAGACAGAACTACTTAGTGAAGGATGATCAAATTGTCATTATCGATTGCATTCTTTCGAACCTTGATGACTTTAATTTAATACGGGAGAATGATCATCGATATGATAATTGGTTTTTATTTCAACGATATTTATTATAAATTGTAATAAAGGCATCGCAAATATTTATTTATATTTTGATGATTAGCATTTTAATTCCGATATATAACGGCATCGAATTTATTACAGACTCGGTGACTTCTGTATTAAATCAAACCTATGCTGAATGGGAACTACTGATCGCAGTGAATGGGCATCCACCTGAGTCCATTGTGTATAAATTGGCCAAGCAATATGAAACAGAGGATCAAAGGATACGCGTCTTTGATTTTCATGATATTCGCGGAAAAGCCCATACATTGAACGCTCTCATTCCTTTTTGTAATTATGATTATGTTGCGATTTTAGATGTCGACGATATTTGGCATCCACAAAAACTCGAATTGCAGGCGCCTTTTTTGGGGCAATATGACGTTGTGGGTTCTCAATGTATTTATTTTGGAGATCGAAATGGGGAGATTCCTGGCAATCCAATGGGTGATATCAGTGAGGTAGACATGATGCTAGGAAATCCAGTGATAAATAGTAGTGCCTTGATCCGTAAATCTCTTTGTCATTGGAATGAAAATGGCATCGAGGATTTTGATCTATGGATTCGTCTACGTCAAGAGAGTCGGCGTTTCTATAATTATCATGCCGTTCTCGTAAAACATCGTATACATAAGACGTCGGCCTTTAATTCTAAGGGGCATGGCGATAAACATAATGCGCTATTACAAGGAACGGTCGGGTCGGTCGGTCCAGTGCAAAATTGAATATGCATTAAGGAACTTATATAAATATATCTCTCGTTAATAGTTATACAGGATGGTAAAAATATGCGACACCCCTTATCCGTCCAATTCAAAGTATGATTCTTATTTTGAATTGTATCCTTATCCCCTCAGCGACTTCCAAAAATACGCGCTCGAATCGATCATTGAAGGAAACCATGTCTTAGTCACCGCGCACACCGGATCTGGAAAAACCCTTCCCGCAGAGTTTGCTATCCGGCATTTTGCTGCGAAAGGAAAAAAGGTCATTTATACCAGTCCAATTAAGGCGCTTTCCAACCAAAAATTTTATGAGTTTACCAATAAATATCCAGAGATCTCTTTCGGTCTGTTTACTGGCGATATCAAGACCAACCCGAACGCCGACGTCCTTATTATGACCACAGAAATTCTTATGAACTATCTCTTTGTTCAAGGGAATGCTGACGTTGAGCCGAAAAAAGCCACCTTGGATTTCCAGATGGATATTCAAAATGAATTGGCTTGCGTCGTATTCGATGAAGTTCATTATATTAATGACGCAGATCGTGGTCATGTCTGGGAGAAATGTATTCTTATGTTACCTCCTCATGTACAAATGATTATGCTTTCGGCCACGATTGATAATCCAGCGGGGTTCGCGAAGTGGTGTGAGCGAGGATTGTCAGATGAGCACGGCGGCAAGATTGTATATTTGGCATCTACGAATCATCGTGTCGTTCCCTTATCGCATTATGGGTTTCTGACGACCACTGAAGGGCTTTTTAAACACGTAAAAAACAAGGACCTAGAAAAGCAAGTGCGCGAAACAACGAATGCTCTTATCCCGCTTCAAGATCATAAGGGTGGATTTCAGGAAGCAGGATATAGAGAGATTGTCAAACTCACGCAACTTTTCGAACATCACCGAATGGACTCCAAGCGAAAGCATATACTTAATCAGTTAGCGTTGTTTTTGAGAGATCGTGAAATGCTTCCTGCGATTGCCTTCGTGTTTTCACGTAAACATGTTGAACTATGTGCTTCCGAGATCACGATTCCGTTATTGGAGGACGATAGTAAGGTGGGATATAATGTCCGTAGAGAATGTGAGCAGATTGTTCGTAAACTCCCCAACTTTCAAGAATACTTACAATTGCCTGAATATAATCAACTGGTCGGTCTATTGGAAAAGGGTATTGGAATTCACCACTCCGGCATGATTCCTATTCTACGCGAAATCGTAGAACTTATGATTTCGAAGCGCTATATCAAAATGCTATTTGCCACAGAATCCTTCGCCATCGGCCTAGACTGTCCTATCAAGACCGCCATATTTACGAGTTTGACCAAGTTTGATGGGCGCGGCGAACGATTCCTGATGTCACATGAATATACGCAGATGGCAGGGCGCGCAGGTAGACGTGGCATTGATACGGTTGGACACGTGGTACATTGTAATAACTTATTCAAGGTTCCTTCGCTCACGGATTATAAAACCATTTTGGGCGGTGTGCCCCAGAAATTGGTATCGAAATTCCATATTTCCTATGGGCTTATTTTGAATCTACTGAAAAACGGCCAGAACCGCGACTTTCACTTGTTTTCGCAGAAGAGTATGATCTATAACGAAATCATGGGCGATGCGCAAAAGCAAGCCAATGTACTGAGCGATTTGAAAGCCATGTTAGAGAAAAAGCAGACATCGATAACATATTTGAAGACGCCCATGGCCATTTGTGAGAAGTATATTGACATTGAGGCGAAGGTAAAGACCGCTGTAAATAAGAAGCGGAAAGACTTGGAAAGAGATATGCAAAACCTGGAAGGTGAATATCGGACTCTGAAAGACGACGTGAAACAAGTCCGCGAATTATCGGCTTTAGAAAGTGAAATCAAGACACAAGAATCGTGCATTGACTATATGAATGATTTCTTAACTGATCAAACCCGAAAAATCTGTAATATTATGATGGAGGATGGATACATACAGAAAGACGAAGACGAGTGCTATGAATTAACAACTCTCGGTAAAATGGCATCTGACGTCGCAGAAATTCATCCGCTATGTCTCACGCGGCTCGTGCCTAGTTGGAATAACTTCGAAAAATTTTCAGCCAATGAATTGGTGGGTTTATTTTCATGCTTTACAAATATAAAAATTCCAGAGGATATGCGATTGTCTAGGCCCGATATCAATGACAATTATCTACGTAGTAAGATCGTTGAATTGATCGACGTATATCGTACATTTGACTGTCGCGAAGCCGACCAGGATTTGCGCACGGGCATAAATTATGAAGATGCGCTGATATTTGATATGATCGAGTTATCCATGAAATGGTGCCGATGCGCAACAGAAACCGAGTGTAAATATTTCATTCAATCCGACGTCTACGACAAAGGAATATCGATCGGCGATTTCACCAAGGCCATGATGAAAATTGTTACGATCGCCAAGGAATGGATGAATGTATTCGAAAAAATGGGCGAGATTAGTGTGTTGCATAAATTGAATTCGATCGAGGGGATGGTATTGAAATACGTTACAACGGCGCAAAGTTTGTATGTGTGATCTTTTATATGAACATTTTTAAGCGTCTTCCACTTGAACTCGTATATATTATTTTGTCTTTTGACGGCACGATAATAAAGGAACGAAATGGCAAATATATGAAGCAAATATTACGAACCGATTCAAGATATGAACCATTATTGCAAATTCCCGTAAAAGAAAAGTTTTTTGATTGGGGTTATGGCGCACATATGCACGTTCTTTTTACGCGATTTACTATTGAAAACCCTGGTGGTGGATTTTTAAGAATGACCATGACAGAATATTATAATTGCAATCGGTTCATTATGAATAAAAAGGGCTCTGATTTGGACGACACGCGATATATTTATAAATGAAATATGAAGGGTAGGAAAATTGAATGCTTTTTATTTGATAAGACGTTATCAAATAAACCACGAATCGACATTATGGATTTAACGCAACTAACAACCAAGGAACGATATTTGTTTTGCAAACAACGGAGGGATGGGTCTCACCATTATTTTAGAGCCACCTTTCTAGGAATCGTTGTGTTTCATCAATGGACCACTATGATCTGTCATAACGAGAACGACCAAAACGGTGTCATCAGTTATCATATGGATGTGGGGGGCAGTATATTGCAGGCACAGACATTAACCGAATTACTTGAATTGCATCCTTGTAAATTACCCGATGACGTATTAGGCGTGATCAATAGTTATTGGTAACAGAGATCAAAGTTTCAAAAACACTTTTCGTGTAGATGAATGACCAAATCCGTATTTTTTTCTCGCCCGTCTCGCTAACGTGAGTGCGCGTTTTTTCGGGTCACACCCTTGTTCTAATATTTTATAATCTACCGCAGAAGATTTGCCGCCTGTTATAGAACTCGCTAATCTGGCAAAGCCCCAGGATTGTGCGGTTTGATTCGGTCTAGAACCCGACGAAAAATAAGCCCCTTCACCCTTATTTACTATTTTTTTGAGTGCGGCAGGAGAGCATCCAGTGACCCTGGATAAATCACGCGATGGCTTGATCTTGTCTATGCCATAGATTCTTCGAGCGTCTAAAATATGGTTCGATGTTTTGCTTTTAAATGATGACACGGCTTTTCTCGTATAATATTTATGTTGTTTATAGTTGCGTCTGGATCGCAGTAACATTTTTGCCTGAGCTTGTTTATCTTTTCTGGATAGTCGATTCGGTAAATAACGTATCGGGATATTCATATATGTTTGTTGTATTATAAGTAGATAATAAAACAAATAGAGTGCGTTAATACCCTTTTGTATACATTCCAATGGCTTTATCAAAGGCTCTCGTCTTTAATGTATCTGTGCCCCTTGGCGGCTTTTCAAATTCATAGTAATATTCTTCCTTCATAGACAAGGTTTTTAGTGCGTTGTGGATGCGTACTTTTTCTTTTTCCGCGAATTCCTCATTGCCATCATCTCCTTCCAAATATTCATTTATTACTTTATCTATAATTTCGTCGATTTCGTGATCAGATAACTTCTCTTCGACAGATTTGGTGTGGCGTTTTTTGGGCGATTTGGTGTGGCGTTTTTTGGGCGATGCCACTTTTGGGGACTCCTCCTCCTCGACCGGGACCACTTTATGATGCTTTCCTCTTAAAAGAGAAAGCATTCCGCCTTTCATTTTTTTAGATCCTCCACGAATGGTCTTTCTAGCATTCTTTTTCGTTTGTTTCACAGTCTTTCTTGCCATGCTATAAACTATACGTAGAAATTTATAGCATTTGATATTTATATTGAACGTCATAGGAACGTAAATCGGAATCCGCATAAATATTAATATAAAATTTATAATACAATTCAGATTGAAGATACTTATATTCGATTTGGTATTTACCGAGATCTACTAATGCGCTAAAATAATCGGGCGATCCATTGACCTTTTTCGATGCAATAATTTTCGGTTTTTGAGAGAGCAACTCATAAATGGGCAACGTTTTATCTATTTGATTGATCACAATAATATTTCCATTCCTTATCACATATCGCTCGTCATAAGATAAAATATGTTTTATAATATCCATGGGCAATTTGTCCATGATTTATTATAAGGGTTAGAATTTTTCTATGAATGTTGTACGTGTATAATATAACCATAACCCCAGACCTATGAAACACTTGGCAATACAATCTAAAATATTCATGATAATATTTTTATAGGATTCGCCGAATAGATAGACCACTCCATAAAGACCCCACACAACCAAATAAAATCCAAACAGTAAATAATTACTGAATATGTACTTGGGTTGGACGAATTTCAAAAAGATGATATAAAACATTGCAAAGAAAGGTATAAATCCGCCGATATCCGCAGTTAATCGATTGAGAACTTTGGTTTCACCCAAATATCCCACGTATAACATGATATAGTTCAAAATAAGAATCGTCGCTAATGTAAAAATGCCCACTTTTTGATTTGTCCTTGATCCTAACACGATGCATAGTGTTAGCAACATCATCGGAGTCGTGATACACCAATCTATATAACGCGTCTTAGTAATATCTGTCCAATCCACTTTTTTATCTTCTTTTACATATCCGTCAATTTGACCGAGGAACACGGAATAAAAATATCCGGCAACAATAGATATGCAGGTTTCTAAATTAAGAATATGTCTCACGGCTGGTATCTTGGTGCAAATCGCTTCGATAAACGTGATTGTGGCTGTTGTAAGTAATAAAATATAGGTGATCTGAAACGATGCTTTCACATAGTATTGTAGAGGGTTCTTTTTTAATTCTTCCTTTACTTGTTCAGTCGTCTGGCCTAAAGTAGATGTCGGCGTCGATGGTGGCGGCGTTGGCACCAAAGGAACAGATGATGTCATAATGATAGGATTGGCATTTGTGATCGGTTTTTGTTTATATGATGACATATTGGGCGGATATTTTTATATATAATGTACGTATACATTTTTGATAAATGGCTTAAATAATTGCACGTAAAGCCAATCAATGACGCATTCGTTCGTTAAAGGCGCAAGTTCTCTATTTTTAATCGCTTCCGCAGTGAAGGCGTTTTATGTCAGTAAACTCATCTTATGGAAAATTTCTACGGCGATCATAGTTCCAGTTTCTTATTTTTGTAATTCATGCGATTATAAGAAGTCTTATTTAATGCTTGATTACGTCATGATCACGGCGGTCAGCGCCAGTTATTTGAATAATTTTTTATTAAATAGTTTGATTGCCGTGGCTGCATCGTTTGAATATTACGTTTATGATACTATTGATACGATAAAAAACGTCACTTATGCACTAGGAACCATAAAGGCCGTTTATATGACCTATTATTATAGCGATAAATTTCATTTTTATTTGATTTTATTGAGTTCCCTATCTGGCGTTTCTATTTATAGGATTCGATATTCGTTGATTCAGGCAAATAATAAACAATATAATTTATTATTAACTTATTTAATGCATATATGTGCGGTTAATATTATGTATGTATCTAGCATAACTGCTGTTTAATATAACATTTTACGTGCTTTCGCCGAAATGCGTCTATATTTATCTGACCCCTTTATTGTTTTATACTCTTCCGCGCGCATATATGCCGCATAAACACCTTTACGATTTCGTTTACATGTTCTTCGTGCGCAGATAGGGAAGGTTTTATTTGGCCCTAAGAAACATTTTTTTCCGCACCGTTTCAACATCAACGTGCGTTCATGAGTTCCTGGCTGTATCTTGTGCCAATTTCGAACGAATGTGCCGCGACCATAAGTGCCTGTAATATTGTGGCGTCTCATGGTTTTACGCATTTTTAGAGTACGTTGCATTCTTCTACCTCCATATTGCGCGGGCGTGCTTAGATTTTGTGAAGTTTGTAATCGGTTATTCTCTAAAGTTGGGGTCATTTATAATAGTGCCATAAAAAATTGATCTGGACTGATTTGATTATTGTTTTATTATAAAATGATCTCAGAACTACAAGAATACTCTTTATTTGCTGGGATTTTAGTATTCGAGGCCTTGCTTATACCGTATTATCAATTGGAGGGTATCTATAACAGATCTCTCTATCGCATTAAACAACATAAAAAGAAGAAATATTAAACCTTTTTACATTTCAAACGCCGAATTTAATATTTAAAAAACCCTCCAACTGGTTCATCATCTGTATCATCTTTTTTAACAATTATTTTAAATTTTTTTAAATAGTCGTGTGTGTATTTTTCCAAAAAATTAATATTATATTTCATTCTATAAAAATAATTGCTCATAAAATAATATGTATTATCAATTATTTTTTTTTGTTCTTTTCTATTATATACATTATAAATTATATAATTAATATCAATAGAATGATTATCATATTCAATTACAATTGAAATAATATTATCAGATATATTTACAAAATCTATTAATTTATCTACATCTAATGATGTAAATTTATTTTTATTTATTATAATTTGATTTGTATTTTTTCCAATTAAATTTGTTATGTATTGTTTTCCATTTTTATTTACAATTTTTCCAATATCTTCCATTATGTATCTAATTATTGGAAATGTATCATTTATTAATGACGTAACTACTATTTTATCATCTTTATTTTCCAAATAACAAAATTGATTAAATACTTCAAATGTATTTTTATCGTCATTAACTTGATGTGCTATTTCACCAAATTCTACTGCACCATATGTATTTTCAATATTTGAATAAATAAATGTTTTTTTACAAAAATTTAAACTACAATTTAATAAAAATTCTCCCGATAAATTTATATTTTTTGGATAATGTGTTATTTTTATATTATATTTATGTATATTTATACATAATTGTAGTAATACAAATGGAAAAATAACTAATAAATCAGGAGTATTTGTATTAATTGAATTTACAAATTCTAATGTTTTTTCTTTATCAATTTTATTAAATGATAGAAAAAATACATTCATAAATAATAAATAATAATTGCTTTTTTCATATTCATTTGTAAAATATGAATTAGATGGATAAAATACCATAATTTTATCACCATAAGTATAACCATTTTTTTTAAATGATGTCATAAATGTATATATATATATATATGCGTTGTATTTATTCATCCAAACAAATGTGCTTTTTCCACTTGTTCCACCAGTAGATTGACCAATTGAACAATTATTATCATACCATAAAGGGTCATTAATACAACTACTTATACATTTAAGGTTACATTTTTTATAAGGAGGAGTAATAATATCATCATTATATTTAATTAATTCATCTTTTGTTAAATATGGTATTTCTGAAAAATTTTTATTATTACAATAATTATATTTATTAAAAAATGATTCATATTTATTAATATAAAATTTATTAATTTTATATGTTTTGTTTATAAAATCACATTTATCTTGCTTTGTAAAAAAATCATTAAATA
>Ga0114976_10000020_pt1 | contig 77007 bp, 83 predicted proteins | sample S_130805_EF_Meta_FD_87319 | JGI IMG/M metagenome (GOLD analysis project Ga0114976, IMG submission 87319) | Freshwater microbial communities from Lake Simoncouche, Canada to study carbon cycling - S_130805_EF_MetaG | ecosystem: Environmental > Aquatic > Freshwater > Lake | place: Lake... | reverse complement strand
GGTCCCGCGGCCAAGCCCGCAGCACCCGCCGCCCCCGGCCGGCCGCTGACCCAGTCAGAACTCGCCACCCGCCAGCGCGTGCTCGAGGAGCAGCGCCGGGTCGAGGCGCAGCGCCAGCGCGAGGAGCGTGAGCGCCAGGCGCTGATGGTCCGCTCGGCCGCCGAGGAGGCCCGCCGCCGAGAGGAGGAGGAGAAGCGCGCGGCCGAGGAAGCCGAGGTGCGCGCCGCCGAGGAGGCGCGCCAGGCCGCCGAGGCCGAGGCTGCCCGCGAGGCGCCGGCGGAGGCGGAGCACGAGGCTCCGGCCGCCGAGGCCGCCCCGGCGCCCGCGCCGAAGCCTGCCCCGCAGCCTGCGGTTGCCCGCCCGGCGACGCCGCCCGCCCCTGCGCGCCCGGCCGCACCCGCCCGCCCCGGCGCGCCAGCGGCGCCGGCCCGGCCGGCGGCACCGGGTGCGCCCGCACAGCCGGCCGCCAAGCTGACACTTCGCGCCAAGACCGCCGAGGAGGAGGAGGAGGCGCGCCGCGGTGCGCTGCGTCGCCCCGGCCTCGCTCTGCCGGCCAAGAAGCCGGTGCTCACCGCGGTCAAGAAGGGCCTGCCCGGCCCGGATCGCCGCAGCGGACGCATCGACGTGCAGGCGGCGATCGAGGGCGAGGACGAGCGCAGCCGCTCGATCGCCTCGCTGCGCCGTGCCCGCGAGCGCGAGCGGCGGCAGCAGGAGCTCGCTCGCCTCCGCTCGGGCACCGAGCGCGTGGTGCGCGACGTCGTCGTGCCCGAGGCGATCACGGTGCAGGAGCTCGCCAACCGCATGGCCGCCCGTGGCGGCGAGGTGGTCAAGTCGCTGTTCCGCATGGGCGTGATGGCGACGCTGACCCAGACCATCGACGCCGACACCGCGGAACTCGTGGTGCAGGAATTCGGCCACCGGGTGAAGCGCGTCGCCGACAGCGATGTCGAGATCGGCCTGGAAGGCGAGGCGGACGAGGACACCGATCTCGAGGTCCGGCCGCCGGTCGTGACCATCATGGGCCATGTCGACCACGGCAAGACCAGCCTGCTGGACGCGCTGCGCAAGGCCGATGTCGCGGCCCACGAGGCCGGTGGCATCACCCAGCATATCGGCGCCTACCAGGTTGCGATCCCGGGCGGCTCCAGGGTCACCTTCATCGATACGCCGGGCCACGCCGCCTTCACGGCGATGCGCGCCCGCGGCGCCTCGGTGACCGATATGGTCGTGCTGGTTGTCGCCGCCGATGACGGTGTCATGCCGCAGACCATCGAGGCGATCAGCCACGCCAAGGCGGCCGGCGTGCCGCTCATCGTGGCGGTCAACAAGATCGACAAGGAAGGCGTGAAGCCGGAGCGGGTGAAGCAGGAGCTGCTGCAGCAGGAGATCGTCGTCGAGAGCCTCGGCGGCGAGACCCAGGAGATCGAGGTCTCGGCCACCAAGAAGATCAACCTCGACAAGCTGCTTGAGGCAATCACCCTGCAGGCTGAGCTGCTCGACCTGAAGGCCAACCCGAACCGGGCGGCCGAGGGCACGGTCATCGAAAGCAAGCTCGACCGTGGCCGCGGCCCGGTCGCCACCGTGCTGGTGCAGAAGGGTACGCTGAAGCAGGGCGACATCGTCGTCGCCGGCGCCGAATGGGGCCGGGTACGCGCGATGCTCGACGACAAGGGCCGCCAGCTGAAGGAAGCTGGTCCTTCCCTGCCCGTCGAGATCCTCGGCCTGACCGGCGTGCCGGGCGCGGGCGAGAATTTCGTGGCCGTTGAGACCGAGATCCAGGCCCGCGAGGTCAGCGAGTTCCGCCAGCGCAAGGCGCGCGAGAAGGTCTCGGCCGCCGCCGTCGCCGGCCGCGGCACGCTCACCGACATGCTGGCCCGGATCCAGCTGGGCGAGCAGAAGGAAGTGACCTGCGTGGTCAAGGCCGACGTGCAGGGCAGCGCCGAGGCGATCGGCGTCACCCTCGGCAAGATCGGCAACGAGGAGGTGCGGGTGCGCGTGCTGCACTCGGCGGTCGGCCAGATCACCGAGAGCGACATCCAGCTCGCCAAGGCCTCGAACGCCGTGGTCATCGCCTTCAACGTCCGCGCCACCAGCCAGGCGCGCGAGATGGCGCAGCGCGATGGCGTCGACATCCGCTACTACTCGATCATCTACGAGGTGGCGGACGACATCGAGGCGATGTTCCGCTCGAAGCTCGCCCCGGTCGCGCGCGAGACCTTCATCGGTTACGCGCAGATCCTGCAGGTCTTCGAGGTCAAGAAGATCGGCAACGTGGCAGGTTGCCGCGTGACGGAAGGCGTGGTCCGGCGCGGCGCCGGCGTCCGCCTGCTGCGCGACGGCGTGGTCATCCACCAGGGCGAGCTCAGCACGCTGCGTCGCTTCAAGGATGACGTGAAGGAAGTGACGAACGGGTACGAATGCGGCATGTCCTTTGCGAACTACAACGACATCCGCGTCGACGACCAGATCGAGTGCTTCGAGACGGAGATGGTCGCGCCCTAGTCGCACCGCTTCCGGTCCATCCGGGCGCGGTGCCGCAAGGCGCCGCGCCCTTTTCTTTTTTGCAGAGGGTTCAATCCCCATGACCAAGCGCCATCACGGCCAGGCCGATGGCCCGTCGCAGCGCCAATTGCGCGTCGCGGAAGAGGTCCGGCACGCGCTTGCCGCCCTCTTCGAGCGGCGCGACTTCCGCGACCCGGACCTCGCCAATATCCATGTGACGGTGACCGAGGTGCGGGCCTCGCCCGACCTGAAGCACATGACCGCCTTCGTCAGCGGGCTGGGCAAGGATCTGCCCGAGGCGCAGTTCCGCGCGCTCCGGCGCGCCGCGCCCTTCCTGCGCAGCCAGGTGGCCAAGGCGGTGCGGCTCAAATTCGCCCCCGACCTGCATTTCCAGCCCGATACCGCGCTCGACTACGCCATGCAGATCGACCGCGCCATGCGCCAGCCGGAGGTCGCGCGCGACCTCGCCCCGCGCGCCGCGGATGAAGAGAAGGACGCCCCGTGAGGCATCGCCACCGCAAGCCCAAGGGCCAGGCCATCGATGGCTGGCTGATCATCGACAAGCCCTCCGGCATCGGCTCGACCGACGTGGTCAACCGGGTCAAGAAGCTGTTCCAGGCGCAGAAATGCGGCCATGGCGGCACCCTCGACCCGCTGGCGACCGGCCTGCTGCCGATCGCCTTCGGCGCCGCGACCAAGACCGTCCCCTACGTGATGGACGGCACCAAGGCCTATCGCTTCACGCTGAAGTTCGGTGAGGCGCGCGACACCGACGATGCCGATGGCCAGGTGATCGCGACCTCGGAGGCCCGCCCGACGGATGCCGAGATCGAGACCGCGCTGCCCGCCTTCCGCGGCGAGATCATGCAGGTCCCGCCGATCTATTCCGCGATCAAGGTCGGCGGCGAGCGGGCCTATGACCTGGCGCGCGAAGGGCAAACGGTGGAACTCGCGGCCCGCCCGGCGCGGATCGACAAGTTCGAGCTGGAAAGCCGCCCGGATGCCGATACCGCCATCTTCCGGGTCGAGAGCGGCAAGGGGGTCTACATGCGCTCGCTCGCCCGCGACCTGGCGCGGGCCTGCGGTACGGTCGGCCATATCGCCGCACTCCGGCGCATGCGGGTCGGGCCCTTCCACGAAGCCGACGCGATTCCGCTGGACAAGCTGGGCGCTGCGGGCGATACCCCGCCCCCTTCCCCGGACCTCCTCAAGCCCGTGGCGACCGCGCTGGCCGACATCCCGGCGCTGGCCCTCTCGGATCCGGAGGCCGCTCGTCTCATGCATGGCCAGGCGTTGAGCCTGGTCGAGTTCATGGGACGAGTTCCGGCAGAGGCCAATCCCGACCAGGGGCTGGTCCGCGCCATGGCGGGGGGGCGGTTCGTCGGGCTCTGCCGCCTCGATTCCGGCATGCTGGTGCCGGAACGCCTGGTGGCGCAGGACAGTCCGATGGCCGTCGGTTGAACCACGCCGAAGGCGCCGAAGCGCCCGGCCAAGACGGAGAACAACCCGATGTCGGCACTCTCGGCGGAACGCCGCCAAGCTGTTATTGGCAAGTACCAGACCAAGCCGGGCGATACCGGCAGCCCCGAGGTCCAGGTCGCCCTGCTGTCCGAGCGCATCTCGGGCCTGACCGAGCACCTCAAGATCCACGCCAAGGACTTCCACAGCCGGCGCGGGCTGCTCGTGCTGGTCGGCCAGCGCCGTGGCCTGCTGGACTACCTGAAGAAGAAGGACCAGGGCCGCTACGAGCGCCTGATCGGCAGCCTCGGCCTGCGGCGCTGACGCCCGCGTCGGGGGCGCTCAGCCCCCCATGACGTCGTGGATGAGCTTGCCGAGGAATACCTCGGCAAGGTCGCCGCAGCCCTCCGGCATGCTGGCCTTCTTCGCGGCATCGTAGTGCAGGCTGTCGGTGCGGCCGGCATAGGTCATCGACCAGGTCCCGAAATGCCGATCGGTGACCGCCTTCGCCGACAATAGCGCGCAGTCGGCGTGGCGCGGGTCGGTGGCGAGCTTGCGGTAGAGCGCCTCGACATCCGCCTTCGGCCCCTCGAGCACCTGGGCGAAGGTATCCGACGAGACCAGAAGCGCGCCGGTGATCCCGCGCGACGGGTTGAAGTGGTGCGCGGCCGCCAGGATCTGGTCGACCTCGATGTCCAGCTTGTCTTCCGGGATCAGGTTCCGGCTGACATAGAGCAGCTGGTGGAGCGGTTGCGCGGCGGGCATGGTGGTCCTCCGAGTGCAGGCGGCGGGCCGGGCGCGGCCCCGCGCCACACTCCTTCCCCCGGCTGAAGGCCGGGTTAAACGGTGGGGCCCGCCCATTTCCCCTGGCAATTGGTGGAAAGCCGGGGCATATCTCGGCCCGGAGCCGGGTCCGGCGGCGTGTTGCCGCGCATCCCCGCTCCACCGCCGCGCACGCGGCGGGCTGTCAGGACAGAGCCGAGTTTGCCCGCGGGGCAGCGGCGGCGTTTCCGGCCACATGGAACCCCGGCTTGCGGGGGCGGCACCCAATCCGGTCCCGCGATCCATGCCGCCCGAAGCGCCGGCCACCCGCAGTGGGCCGCCTTCGGCCGAGACTGTCATCCCACCGCGTCGCATCCGGCCGAGCGTCGCCCGCGCGGCGCCGGCCGATTCCGCAGCCGGCCGGTCGCCCAAGCGCCCGGCCCCGGGGCCCATGGCGAGACGGCCAGCCCCACGAAGGAACGACGCATGTTCGACCACTACTACCGCAAGGACATCTCCTGGGGCGGCCAGCTCCTGACGCTCGAGACGGGCAAGATCGCCCGCCAGGCCGATGGCGCCGTCATGGCCCGGCTCGGCGACACCATCGTGCTCTGCACGGTCGTCGGCGCCCGCAGCGTGAAGCCCGGCCAGGACTTCTTCCCGCTGACCGTGAACTACCAGGAGAAGGCCTTCGCTGCCGGCAAAATCCCGGGCGGCTTCTTCAAGCGCGAGGGGCGTCCGTCGGAGAGCGAGACGCTGATCTCCCGCCTGATCGACCGGCCGATCCGCCCGCTCTTCCCCGAGGGCTTCCGCAACGAGGTCCAGGTCATCGCGACCGTCCTCAGCCATGACCTCGAGAACGACCCCGACATGGTCGCCCTGGTCGGCTGCTCGGCCGCGCTGACGATCTCCGGCATTCCCTTCTTCGGACCCGTAGGCGGCGCCCGCGTCGGCTACATCGACGGCCAGTACGTGCTGAACCCGACCACGGCGCAGCGCCAGCAGAGCCAGCTCGACCTGGTCGTCGCCGGCACCGCCGAAGGCGTGCTGATGGTCGAGTCCGAGGCGCAGGAGCTGTCCGAGGACGTCATGCTCGGCGCCGTCGAGTTCGGCCACAAGGGCTTCCAGCCGGTGATCCAGGGGATCATCGAGCTGGCCGAGGTGGCCGCGAAGGACGCCTGGGCACTGCCCGAGCCGTCCGCCGCCGAGACCGCGCTTAAGGCCCGCATCGCGGAGCTCGGTCGGGCCCAGATGGCCGAGGCCTACAAGGAGACCCAGAAGCTGGTCCGCCAGGGCAAGGTATCCGGGGTCAAGAAGGCGGTGCTCGCCGCCCTCGAGGCCGAGGGCGCCGATACCGGCATGGCCAAGGGCCTGCTGAAGGAGCTCGAGGCGGATGTCGTCCGCAACAGCATCCTCGATACCGGCATCCGCATCGACGGTCGCGACACCCGGACCGTGCGCCCGATCGTGGCCGAGGTCGGCATCCTGCCGCGCGCGCATGGCTCGGCGCTGTTCACCCGCGGCGAGACCCAGGCCTTCTGCGTGGCGACGCTGGGTACCGGGCAGGACGAGCAGATCATCGACGCGCTCGCGGGCGAGTACCGCGAGCACTTCATGCTGCACTACAACTTCCCGCCCTACAGCGTGAACGAGACCGGCCGCATGGGCAGCCCGGGGCGGCGCGAGGTCGGCCACGGCAAGCTCGCCTGGCGCGCGATCCGGCCGCTGCTGCCGGAGAAGGACAAGTTCCCCTACACGCTGCGCGTGGTCTCCGAGATCACTGAGAGCAACGGTTCCTCCTCGATGGCCACCGTCTGCGGCACCTCGCTGTCGCTGATGGATGCCGGCGCGCCGCTGAAGCGCCCCTGCGCCGGCATCGCCATGGGCCTGATCAAGGAAGATCACGCCTTCGCGGTCCTCTCCGACATCCTCGGCGACGAGGACCATCTCGGCGACATGGACTTCAAGGTGGCCGGCACCGAGCAGGGCATCACCGCCTTGCAGATGGACATCAAGATCACCTCGATCACCTTCGACATCATGCGCCAGGCGCTGGGGCAGGCGAAGGACGGCCGCATCCACATCCTCGGCGAGATGGCCAAGGGGCTGTCGGGCAACCGCGGCGACGTGGCCGCGACCGCGCCGCGCATCACCGTGATGAACGTGCCGAAGGAGAAGATCCGCGACGTGATCGGCTCGGGCGGCAAGGTGATCCGCGAGATCTGCGAGGTCACGGGCTGCAAGGTCGACATCGAGGATGACGGCACCATCAAGGTCGCCGCCACCAGCTCGGAGGCCGCGCAGAAGGCGATCGACTGGATTCGCGGCATCGTGGCCGAGCCCGAGATCGGCGCGATCTACAACGGCAAGGTCGTGAAGACCGCCGAGTTCGGCGCCTTCGTGAACTTCCTCGGCGCCAAGGACGGGCTCGTGCACATCAGCGAGCTGGCCAATGAGCGGGTCAACAAGACCTCCGACGTGGTCAATGTCGGCGACGCGGTGAAGGTGAAGGTCCTCGGCTTCGACGACCGCGGCAAGGTGAAGCTCTCGATGCGCGTGGTCGACCAGGCCACCGGCGCCGACATCACCGAGCAGGTCGGCGCCCGCCGGCCGCGCGAGGGCGGCGAGGGCGGCGAGGACCGCGGCGATCGCGGCCCGCGGCGCGACCGCGGCGACCGTCCGCGGCGCGATCGCACCGAAGCGGCGGAGTAAGGCCGCGCAGCGCGGGGCGGCGACGCCCCGCGCAACACGGATGAAGCAGCGAACTCCAGGTCCGAGGGTATCGTGAAGGCGATCAATGCGATCCGCATGGGCGGGGTCGACGTGCTGCCCCTGGTCGAGGGCGGCAAGGGTGTGGCGGTCTCGAACGGCGCCTCGGCCGGCGCCTGGGCCTCGGCCGGCGGGGTCGGCACCGTCTCCGCCGTGAATGCCGACAGCTATGACGAGCAGGGCCGCATCATCCGCCAGATCTACCATGGCAGGACCCGGCGCGAGCGGCACGAGGAGCTGGTCGCCTACGGCATCAGCGGCGGCCTGGCGCAGGTGCGCCGGGCGCATGAGCGCTCCGGCGGCCACGGCCGCATCCACATCAACATCCTCTGGGAGATGGGCGGCGCCGAGCGCGTGGCGCGCGGCGTGCTCGAGGGCGCCAAGGGGCTCGTGAACGGCGTCACCTGCGGCGCCGGCATGCCCTATCGCCTGGCCGATCTCGCCCGTGAGTTCGGCGTCCACTACTACCCGATCGTCTCCTCCGCCCGGGCCTTCGGCGCGCTCTGGAAACGCAGCTACAACAAGGCGGCCGAGCTGCTGGGCGGCGTGGTCTACGAGGACCCCTGGCTCGCCGGCGGCCATAACGGCCTGTCGAACTCGGAAGACCCGCTGAAGCCTGAGCCGCCCTATGAGCGCGTCCGCAAGCTGCGCCAGCAGATGCGCGAATTCGGCCTCGACGCCACGCCGATCATCATGGCCGGTGGCGTCTGGTGGCTCGAGGAATGGGAGGACTGGATCGACAACCCCGAACTCGGGCCTGTCGCGTTTCAGTTCGGCACCCGCCCGCTGCTGACGCAGGAAAGCCCGATCTCCGATGCCTGGAAGCAGCGGCTGCTGACGCTCAAGCCCGGCGACGTGCTGCTGCAGCGCTTCTCGCCGACCGGCTTCTACTCCTCAGCCATCCGCAACGACTACATCCGCGAGCTCGAACAGCGTAGCGAGCGCCAGGTCGCCTACACCACCGAGCCGGTCGGCGAGCACACCGCCGAATACGGGGTCGGCCCACGCAAGCGGAAAGCCTACCTGACGCCCGCCGATCTCGAGCGCGTCCGCGGCTTCGAGGCCGAGGGCTTCACCGAGGCGATGCGCACGCCGGACAACACGCTGATCTTCGTGACCGCCGAGAAGATGCGCGAGATCGTCAAGGACCAGGTCGACTGCATGGGCTGCCTCTCAGCCTGCCGGTTCTCCAACTGGTCGCAGCACGAGCCCGACTTCGATACCGGCAAGAAGGCCGATCCGCGCAGCTTCTGCATCCAGAAGACGCTGCAGGACGTGGCGCATGACGGCTCGCTCGACCAGAACCTGGTCTTCGCGGGGCACAACGCCTATCGCTTCGCACAGGACCCGTTCTATTCGAACGGCTTCATCCCGACCGCGCCGCAGCTGGTCGAGCGGATCCTGACCGGGCGCTGAGCCCGGTCAGCCGCGTATCTGCCCGCGTCGCTTACGCGACGACCCGCAGCTTCGACTTGAAGCGCTGCCAGTTCGCCACGTAGTGCGCAGCCGAGTGCCGCAGCATCGCCTCGACCTCGGGCCCGAGCGTGCGCACCACCTTCGCCGGCGCGCCGACGATCAGCGAGAAATCCGGGAAGGCCTTGCCCTCGGTCACGAGCGCATTGGCGCCGACGATGCTGAAGCGGCCGATGCGGGCATTGTTCAGCACCGTCGCCCCCATGCCGATCAGGCTGCAATCGCCGACCGTGCAGCCATGCAGGATGGCGTGATGGCCGATGGTGACGTCCTCGCCCACCGTCAGCGGCGCGCCGGTGTCGGAATGCAGCATGGCGCCTTCCTGGATGTTGCTGCGCGCGCCGATTGCCATCGGGTCGTTGTCGGCGCGCACCACCGCGCCGAACCAGACACCGACATCCTCGCCCAGCGTCACCCGGCCGATGACATGGGCATCGGGCGCCACCCAGAACCGATCCGCGGCCGGCAGCACCGGCACGGCATCCTCGATCGCATAGACGGGCATGGCATCGCCTCCATTCTCCGAAGCGCCGCTCCGGCGCGCCGCTCAGGCGTGGCCGGCGGCGCCCGAGAGCAGCAGCGGGTCGACCTTCAGCTTGGCCATGGCCTGGAACCACTTGCGGTCGCTCGGGTCGTCGAACAGCAGCGCCTCGTCCGGCTGCACGGACAGCCAGGCATTGGCCTGGATCTCGTTGTCCAGCTGCCCCGCCCCCCAGCCGGCATACCCCAGCGCGAGGATACCCTTGCGCGGGCCGCCGCCGGCGGCGATCGCCTTGAGGATGTCGAGGCTCGCGGTCAGCGAGAGATCCTCGGTTACCGTCAGCGAGGCCTCGCTGGTCCAGTCATTGGTGTGCAGCACGAAGCCGCGGCCGCCCTCGACCGGGCCGCCCTGGCACAGCGTGATGCGGCGCTGCGGCGGCACCGGCTTCAGAGAGAGCTGGGTCAGCAACTCGTCGAAGGAGAGACCGTCGAGCGGCTTGTTCAGCACGAGTCCCATCGCGCCCTGGGCGGAATGCGCGCAGAGGCAGATGATGGTCTTCGCGAAGCGCGGATCCTGCATGCTCGGCATCGCGATCAGGACCTGGCCCGCGAGGTAGCCTTCCTCCCCGGGCGCCGAGGAGCCGACGCCGGCGAGGATCGGGCGAGCGCGTCTGGCCATGCGCCCAGGATGGCGGTGCGGTGCGGCCGGTGCAAGCGCGGCCTCGCTAGTGTCATGCCGCAGGTCCGGCATGCGACCGTGACAGGCTCGGCAGGGCATTCTAAACCGTGCCATCCGGAGGAGGGACAAGACATGACGATCAAGGTCGGTGACAGCATTCCGTCCATGAAGATGATGCAGGGCACCGCGGAGGGCCCGAAGGAGACCAGCACCCAGGAGCTGTTCGGCGGCAAGACCGTGGTGCTGTTCGGCGTGCCCGGCGCCTTCACCCCGACCTGCTCGGCCAAGCACCTGCCGGGCTTCGTGCAGCATTTCGACCAGATCAAGGCCAAGGGAGTCGACACCGTCGCCTGCATGGCGGTGAACGATGCCTTCGTCATGGGCGCCTGGGGCAAGGACCAGGGCGTCGGCGACAAGGTCGTGATGGTGGCCGATGGCAGCGCCGACTTCACCAAGGCGCTCGGCGTCGAGCTCGACCTTACCGCCCGCGGCCTCGGCGTCCGCTGCCAGCGCTTCGTGCTCGTCGCCAAGGACGGCAAGGTCACGCACATCGCCATCGAGGCGCCCGGCGCCTTCGAGGTGAGCAAGGCGGAGACGGTGCTCGGCCTGCTCTGAGCCGCCGATAGTTTTTTGCACTTTCCGGCCGGGCCCGGTTATGCTGCAGCGCAGCATGATCGGGCCCTTGCCATGAATCCCTTCACCACCGCGATGCTGGCCTGGCAGACCAGCATGGTCTTCACGCTTCGCAGCATGGAACTCTGGGCCGAGCCGACCCGGGCGCAGGCGAAGCTCACGGAATACGCCTTCGAGAAGCAGCGCGCCTTCGCCGCCGGCGCGGTCGCCGCCAGCCAGGCAGCGCTCGCCGGCCACCACCCGCAGGCGGTGGTGAATGCGGCGCTCCGCCCCGCGCATCGCCGAGTGCGGGCCAATGCGCGGAAGCTGCTGAAAACCTGAGCTGGTTGTTTGGTCGCGTGATTCACGCCTCCAGGCGGTCCGCCCTCCAGCGATCCCGCTATCGCCTTTTGTTTCTCGCGTGATTCACGCCTCCGGGCGGTCCGCCCTCCAGCGATCACGCTATCGCCTTTTGTTTCTCGCGTGATTCACGCCTCCGGGCGGTCCGCTCTCCAGCGATCACGCTATCGCCGCAGACGCAGCACGCACCAGCCGACCATCGCGATGGCCACGAGGTTGGTCAGCATCCCGACCTGCCAGGCCACCACGTAGGTGCCGAAGCGGTCATGCAGCAGCCCCGCCAGCCAGGCGCCTGCCGCCATGCCCGACAGGCTGAGGAACAGCGTCGTCGGCACCCGCCAGGCGGCCTCGGCGGCCGGAAACAGCTCCCGCACCGCGAGCACATAGGCCGGGATGATGCCGCTGAAGCCGAGGCCGTAGATCGCCGCCACCAGGAACAGCCCGGCCTCGTCCTCCGTCGTCAGGAACAGCGCCATGCCCACGACCTGGCAGAGATTGCCCGCGAGCACGGTGCGCAGCCCGCCGATCCGATCCGAGACCCAGCCCCAGGCCTGCCGCGCCAGGAAGGCCGCGGTCAGCAGCACGGAGAGCATCAGCGCGCCCTGCGAGCCGGCGATGCCGAGGTCGCCGCAGAAGGCCACCAGGTGCGCCGCCGGCATCGCCATGGGGATGCAGCAGAGGAAGGAGGCGACGGCGATCACCGCCAAGGCGAGATTCGGCGGCAGGCCGAGCACCCGGCCACCGCGCACCGGCCCCGCCGCCGCGCCGCCCGGCGCGACCGCGACGGCCGGCACCGGCCGCAGCACCAGCGCAGCCACCGGGATGATCACCGCCGCCGAGAAGAGACCGAAGCCCAGCATGGTGCGCTGCCAGCCCCAGGCCTCGATCGCCCGCTCGAAGACCACCGGCCAGAGCCCGCCCGCGACGTATTGCCCGGAGGAGACCAGCGCCAGCGCCGTGCCCCGCCGGCGGTCGAACCAGTACGACACATAGGTCATCAGCGGCGCATAGAGCGCGCCATTGCCGAGCAGCCCGACCAGCAGCCCATAGCCGAGGATGAGCTGCCAGACCGCGCCGCCGGAGGCCAGCAGCAGCCCCGCCCCGATCATCGCCCCGCCGATCATCGCCGAGAGCCGCGTCGAGAACCGCCCGGCCATCCAGCCCATGCCGATGCCCCCGAGCCCCGCGCCGAAATAGGCCAGCGAAGACGCCAGCGAGGGGATGGCCCGGCTGCCGTCGAGCTCGGCGGCGATCGGCACCAGCGCCACCACGACGAGCAGCGGCGCGCCGAAGGAGATCGACAGCAGCAGCACCGCGACGCCGGCCATGAGCCAGGAGGCGCGGGTCTCGACGCTCTCCGACGCCATCCGCTCAGTCCCGCGCCGGCAGCGAGGGATCCTGCGCCGCATCGGGCATCGCCGGCGGCGCCGGCCAGGCCAGCGCTGGCATGCGCAGGATCGGGAAGCGTGACAGCGAGAGCGTGCGCTCCTCGAGCGTCAGCGGCACCTCGAGCTGCGGCGGCCCGCCCTCCGGCGGCGTGCGGCTCATCATCCTGACAGCTGCGCGCGCGCCGAGCGCCGCGCGCGGCGGCAGCAGCCCGGCCGCCTGCGCCGCATCCAGCAGCGCCGTGGCGCCGCGCAGCTTCAGCGTACCAGCCCCCATCGGCTGCAGCGTGTCGTCCAGCGTGACGGTCGCGGTGGCCAAAGCACTCGCCGGCCCCCAGGCGAGGTCGAGGCTCTTCAGCTCCAGCGTGCCGCCGCCATCGCGCCAGGCCTCGGCCTTGGCGGTCACGCCGCGGCCGGGCGGCACCGGGCCGGTCAGCGCCACCTCGGCCACAAGTCGGCCGATCTGCCGGCCGAGCGCGACGAGGGCGGGCGGCGCCGGCGGCAGCGTGATGTCCTCGGCGTTCAGGCTGAGCTGCACGGCGGGCTCGCCCTCGGTCGCGGTCAGCCGGGTCTCGATGCCAAGCCGGCCCTCGCGCAGCTCCACCGAGCCGGTCGGCGTGGCGATGCGCAGCCGCTCGGCCTGCATCTCGGCTTCGCGCGGCAGCACGTTGCGCTCGAGTGGCACGGCGATGGTCAGGCGATCCGTGGCGAAGGGCAGCTCGAGCCAGCCGAGCCGTAGCCGATGCCGCCCCGGCGCCTCCACCACCAGCCGGTCGAGCCGCGGCAGGGCGACCCGCAGCATGAGCTGCTCGGCCTGCCAATCGAGGCCGCCAGGCAACGTGTTGCCGCCGCCCTCCAGCCGGAATTGCGGCAGGGTCAGCGTCGCGGCGAAGGGCCAGCCGCCGCGCTCCGGCGGGCCATGCGTCACCTTCCAGCCGATCGCCCGGCGCGAGGCCACCCAGTCGTCGAAGCCGGACTGCATCTGGCTGCCCATCCAGCGCCAGACGAGCGCATGGCCGGCGGCCAGCAGGGCGATGGCGAGGGCGGTGCCGAGCAGGATGCGCAGCACAAGCCGGCCGGCGCGACTCCGCCCCGCTGGTGGCTTGGCGGGCATCAGGGGGCTGGATATACCCCGGCGGGGGCTCGCGTGCACCACCATCCCGATCTCGATGCCGATGGGCATCTCTATGTCTTCGCCTATGGCTCGCTGATCTGGCGGCCAGGCTTTCCACACCAGGCGACGCATCCGGCGCTGCTGCGCGGCTTCCATCGCCGCTTCTGCCTCTGGAGCCGGCATTATCGCGGCTCGCCCGAGGCGCCGGGCCTGGTGCTGGGCCTCGATCGCGGCGGCGCCTGCCGTGGCGTCGCCTTCGCGGTTGCCGGCCGCGATGCGGCAGCCGTGGTGCAGTACCTGGACGAGCGGGAGAACCTCGGCGGCGAGGTGGTCTATGCCCGCCGCCTGCTGCCCGTCCGGCTGCTGGACAATGGCCGGACGGTGCGCGCCGTGAGCTACGTGGTGAACCGTGCCGCGCCGCAATACTGCCAGCCAAGCGTCGAGGAAGCCGCGCGAGCGATCGCGCGTGGCGTCGGCACGGCGGGGACGAACCGCGACTACCTGCACAATACCCGGGCGCATCTCGAGGCGATGGGGGTCAGGGATCCCTGGCTCGAACGGATCGCGCGGAAGGTGTGATCACGCCCCGAGCCGAGTCGTCTCCGCCTCGATCATCTCCTCCAGCCGTGGCAGCAGCTCGGCCTTTGGCAGCCCCGCCGGCAGCGGCGGGAGCACCGCGACGGTGATCGTCCCCGGCCGTTTCACGAAGGCCCGTCGCCCCCAGACCAGCCCGCTATCGGTCGCCACGGGAATCACCGGCAGCCCGGTCGCCGAGGCGAGCGCCACGATGCCGGGCTGATAGGGCACCCGGACGCCCGGCGCCGTGCGCGTGCCCTCGGGGAAGATCACCAGCTGCCGGCCCTCGGCGGCGGCGGCGCGGCCGGCCTTCAGCAGGTGCCGCATGGCGCTGGCCCCGGCGTCGCGGTCGACTGCGATCTGCCGGGTCGCCCGCGCCCACCAGCCCCAGAAGGGAATGCGCAGCAATTCCTGCTTCAGCACGTAGCAGGGGTCGGGCAGCAGGCTCAGCCAGACCAGCGTGTCGAAGGCCGACTGGTGCTTGGCGGCGATCAGCGCGGCGCCGCCGCGCGGCAGGTGCTCCTCTCCGGTGACCCGCAGCCTGATGCCGCAGAACAGCCGCAGCTCGGCCAGCACGATGCGGGCGTAGAGCCGCACGACCCGGATGCTCCGCCGATGGTCAGGCATCAGCAACGCCGGCAGGCCGAGCAGGGCGACCACCGCCGTGGTCAGCCAGAACGCGATGTTGAAGGCCAGGGAACGCAGCCAGAGGATCATGCCGGGGTCCGGTCGGCCTCGGCCGGGGAGAGGCCGAGCGCCGCCGCGAGGTACTTCAGGTACGCGCCGAGGAGAAGGGAGCAGGTGCGCGCCGTCGCCGCGGCGACCCGTTCCGCGCCGCCGGCCAGCCTCATGGGAGCCGCCGCAACCAGAGGCGGAGCGAGGCCTGCGCGGTCAGCCAGCCGATGGCGGCGGCGACCGGCGGTAGCAGGGCGAGTTCCAGCCAGGGCAGGTTCCGCCAGTACGGTGCCGCCGCGGCGTCGGTTGCAGCGCCACCCAGCAAGGGCGCCGCGAGCCGCGCGAAGCCGAGCAGCACGGGTGCGGCGACCAGCGTGCCGGCCAGCGCCCCGGCGGCGACGAGCAGGGCGATCCGGCGGGCGAAGCGCCCGGCGATGTCGCCATCGGTCGCGCCGAAGCCATGCAGCACCGCGATCGAATCCCGCCGCGCCGCGATGCCGGCCCGCACCGCAACCGCGATCACCGCGGTCGCGATCGCGGCGACCAGCAGCAGCACGGCGAGCGCCAGCCGCTCGAGGCTGCGCGAGAGCGCGACGAGCCGCGCCACCCAGACGCCATAGGTCTCGACCGTGGCGCCCGGCACCGCGGCGGCGACGCGCTCGGCGAAGCGCGCCGGCTCGGCCGGCAGGGCGGCGAGGCGCAACTCGATGAGCGCGGGGAGGAGCAGGCCGGGCAATTCGCCCATGGCCGGGCCGAGCCAGGGCCGCAGCAGCGCGGCCAGGCGTTCCTGGTCGAGCAGGCGGGCCTCGGCGACCTCGGGCAGGGCGCGCAGCGCGGCGAGCGCCGCCTCCGGCCGCGGCCCGGAATCGGACAGCTGGATCGTGACCGCCGTCGCGGCGCCGCCCTGCCAGCGCGCGGCCAACGCCCCGGCGCCGCCGGCGCCGCCGATCGCCAGCGCGGCCAGTAGCGCCATGGCGGCGACCAGCGCCGGCAGCAGCCGGTCCGCCAGCACGCGCCTGAGCCCGAGCGGGTCGCGGCCGCGGGGGCGCCGCAGCTTCGGCGCGCGCTCAGCCATGGCCGACCAGCACGCCTTCCTGCAGCCGGAGGCTCGGGGCGGGGTATTCCTCGACCAGCGCCTCGGCATGGGTGGCGACGACGACGGTGGTGCCGAGCCGGTGCATCTCCCGCAGCAGCGCGAGCACGCGGCGCGCCTGGGCGAGATCGAGATTGCCGGTTGGTTCGTCCGCGACCAGCAGGGCCGGCCGCATCACGACGGCGCGGGCGATCGCGGCGCGCTGCTGCTCGCCGCCCGAGAGCGCGGCCGGCAGGGTATCGGCCTTCGCCTCCAGCCCGACCCAGCGCAGCATCTCGGTCACGTCCGCCCTGATCTGCGCCTCGGCGCGGCCGGCGATGCGCAGGGGCAGTGCGACATTGTCGAAGACCGGGACATGCGGCAGCAGGCGGTAATCCTGGTAGACCACGCCGATCCGCCGGCGCAGCGCCGGCAGCGCCTCCCGCCGGGCGGTCGCGAGCGGCTGGCCGAGCACCTCGACCTCGCCGCGGGTCGGCCGGATCGCCAGGTGCATCAGCGCCAGCAAGGAAGATTTCCCGGCGCCCGAGGGCCCGAGCAGCCAGTGGAAGCTGCCGGGATCCAGGACGAACGTGATGTCGCGCAGCACCTCCGGCCCCGGGCCGGGCTGGCCGGCGACGGCCGGGGTCGCGTAGCGCAGGCCGACATCGGCGAAGCGGATCATGGCCAGGAGAATGCCGCCCCCCCCGCCGCCGCGCCAGGATTCGCATGCGTTGCGCTTGCGGCGCGGCGGGGCGCCGACCATTGTGCCCCGGCATGCGACTCGTCTGCCCGGATTGCGAGGCGGCCTATGACGTGCCGGACCGCCTGATCGGTTCCGGCCGTCGCGTCCGCTGCGTGCGCTGCGGGCATGACTGGCTGCCAGGGGAAGACAATGCCGGGGAGGCCGAGCCGCCAGCGCCGCCGCCGGTCGCGCCCGCGGTCCAGCCCATGGTCGAGCCCAAGGTCGAACCCGCCGCCGAGGGGCCGGTCGAACCCGAACCAGCCGAGGCGATCGCGGACGCGACGCCGCCACCGCAGCGCAACCCAGCGCTGGCGCTCGCCTGGATGGCGTCGGTGCTGCTGCTGCTCGGGCTGTTCGGCGCCGGCTGGCTCTATCGGGAGGAGATCGCGGTGGCCTGGCCGCCGGCACAGCGTGTGCTCGTGCTGATCGAGCCGGCGCGCGGATAGGTCTTCAGGGGATGTCGTCGGGGAAGCAATGCAGCCCGTCCGGCTGCAGCGGCAGCGGCGTGACGGCCTGCACCGCCGCCAGCGCCAGCGGCGCGTAGAGGTGCGGGAAGCGCCCGGGCCGCCTGCCGCCCGCCGCCGGTTCCCATCGCAGCGCCTCGCCGAGCACCGCGCTATCCACCGCCACCAGCAGCAGGTCGGGCTCGCCCGCCCGGTGCTTCGCGGCCGAGGCGCGCAGCTGGGCGGCGGTCGAAAAATGCAGGAAGCCATCGCGGCGATCATCGGCGCTGCCCCGATACTCGCCGGCGGCCTCGGCCTCGCGCCAGTCGGCGGCGCGCACCATGGTGTAGATCACGGGCTCCATGCCCGACCGGGTAGCATGCCGGCTAGCTGCCCGCGATCCGGTAGAACACGTAGCCGCCGATCTCGGCGGTCGGCACCAGGCCGATCGCCCAGCCCGGCAGCACCTCGGCACGGTGGCAATGCGTCGCCCCCCGCGTCGGGTCGGTCAGCCCGCCGGCGACGGCGCGCCCGGCGATCCGGCGGCAGACCGCCAGCATGTCGTCGGCCACCCGCATCGCCTGCAGCAGCGCGGCCCGCCGCGGATGGTGCGGTCGCCAGCACTCGAACAGGAAGGGCGCGCGGCAGGCCGCGGCGAGCAGGCCGCCGCCGGTGCCAGTCCCCCCGGGCGCGAAGCGCATCCGCAGCGCGGCATCGGCTTCCGCCAGCCGCGCCCGGTTCACCACCAGCGCGGCCAGCGCCTCGATCGCGCGCACGGGCTGCTCGCCGGCCTCGGCGCGCAGCGTCACGGCCAGGATCTCGGCGGGGTCGGGCGCCGCACCGGCCTTCGGCAGGGCGCTCACCGGCCCTCCTCCCCGTCGCGCTCGCGGAGGCGCGAGGCCATCATGTTGTAGCGCTTCATCTCCTCGATCTTCTCCTCGATGCGCAGCAGATGCTGCGACAGCCTGCGATCGACGTCGCGGATGAGGGAGAGCGGCACGTAGGTCCGCGCGACCTCAAGCTTGAACTCGGCCAGATCGTCCCGGGTACGGTTGACGACGTCGCTCTCACGCTGGTCGCTTCGCTCCATGCGGGCCTGCACATCGCGCCGCAGGCCAAGGATCATGTAGAACAGGGCCGCGGCGATCGGCGCCTCCACCGCGGTGATCCACCAGGTTGGCTCGATGTTCATGGCGGCACCTCGCTGCCTGCTTGAAGGAGGGAACCGGCGGAACCACCCTCTGGGCGGCGAAACCGGACTGGAATGCACGTGACCCGCTGGACCGAGCCCTATCTCGAGACCTGCTGTCGGGCGGCGCTGCACCGACTGACCCTGGTCGGCACACCGGGCCGGCCGGATGGGCTGAAGGACGCGCCCTGCCTGCAGCGGCTGGCCGGCATGGGCCTCGCGCAGCAGCGCGCCGATGGGCGATACGAGACGACACCGGCGGGCACGGCCCGGCACGCGAGCGAGGTGCTGCGGCGGGCGGGGTGAGCGGCATTTCGAGGGAGGCAGCGCCCCTCTCGGACACGCCTGTCACACGCCCCGCCACGACACGCCGCGCGGCGCCGGCGGCACGCTCGGCAGCCGCACCGGTTCGGCCAGCATGCAGCCCGCCAGCGCATCCAGCGCATCGTCCCGCATGCCAGCGGTGTTCGGCCGCCAGGCCGCCATTTCCGCCGGGAAGGGCGTGCGGAAGACGCTCTCGTGCACGTGCAGCTTGCGGCCGCCGAGCGCGGGGTCGAGCGCCTGGAGGATACGGGCGGCCTTCGCGTGATGGCTGGCATGCTCGATCACCGCGCAGGGCACCCGCCCGACCGCCATCTCGCGCTTGAGCAAGGCGGGCAGGAAGCGGCCGAGGCCGTTGGTCTCGACCCGCACCGCGGGCAGCAGCAACTCGCGTGCGATCCGCACCACCTGCTGGCATTGCTGGCTGGCGGGATCGAGCGCGTTCTCCGGGTCGTGCGTCAGATAGGCCAGGCGATGCAGGTAGGTGTTGCCCTCGCCGTCCATGTAGGTGCCGGCGAGCACCGAGGCGTCGCCGATGCCCGGCTTGCCATAGGCCGGGTCCCAGAAGCCGCCGCCGGAGACCAGCCGGTGGCCCAGCAGCGTGAGCTGGGCGTGGCCGCCCGCCTCGCGGTAGTCCGGCTCGTCGGCGTAGTGGATGAGCAGGGCAGGATCAAGGCGCACGGCGGCATCCTCCACGACCTCGAGCAGCATCTGGCGGGCGAAGCCGAGCGGGCCGACGCGCTGGCGCAGCGCCTCGATGGCCTCCGGCGTGAAGCGTTCCGGCCAGGCGCTGCGACCCTCGTCGTCGAGCAACGGCAGGGTGAAGCGGCGATAGCCACGCAAGGTCGCCTCCGGGTGCAACTCGGGCAGATAGATCGTCTCGGCGCAGTGCGGCGTGCCGACCACGACCATGGTGCCGCCGGGCACCAGCACGAACTCGGTCTCCGCCAGGAAGCTGCGGATCGCCGCGCGCTTGCCCGGCGTGTCGCAATTCCCCGCCACCTCGATGTCGTCGCAGATGACGATGTCGGCGCGGGCGCCGGTGATGTTGCCGCCGAGCCCCTGCGCCAGCATCGAGGGGTCGCGTAGGGCCGCCGAGCGCGCGACCGTGAAGCGGTCCATCGCCCAGGCTTCCGGGTGGTCGGGCCGCAGCCTGTGGCAGAGCGGGTGGCGCTCGAGGATGCGGCGCACCTGCGCGACCATCTTCACCGCCAGCGCCTGGTCGGCGGCGACGACGAGGATGCGCGTATTCGGCGCCAGCAGCAGCCGCCAGGCGCAGAACAGCCCGACCAGGGTGGACTTGCCGCTGCCGCGGAAGGCCATGAGCAGCATCCGCTGGTCATGCGCGATCCAACGTTCCTGCAGCCAATGCGCCATGCGCCGGTGCGGCGCGGGCGTCTGCTGCTGCTGGATGCGGTTCCAGATCCAGGCGAATTCGAGGAAATCAGCCGTTGCTTCCGGGCTCATCGGTCGCAGGCTCCTCCTCAAGCTGGGCCGCGATCAGCACGCGCCACGCGTCGAGATCGTGCAGCACACCTTCGGCTGCATCCTCGCCCGCGGTGAGCACGGCGATCTTGTAGAGATGCTCGAGATGCGTGAGCGCGGCACGTCCGGCGGCGTGCCGGATGGTGAAACGCTTGGCGTCGTCGGCGGGATCCTCGCCGATCTCCTCGGCGTCCTCCCAGCGCATGATGTAGCGCTCGTAGTCGGCAAAGATCTTCGCGCCGATCCGGCGCGCATCCATCTCGAGGCGCATCACGCCTTTCACAGCCATGACGGGGGTCTCCTCAGAGCCTCGGCTTGACGGCGCGCAGATAGAGCGTGCCGGCGCCCGGGGTGATGCTGCCGCCGCTGATGTTCTGCGCGGTGACCCGCACCTGGTTGCTGCCGGCGGTGCCGCCGACGGCAGCGCCGAGGACGACGCCGCCGTTCTGGAAGCCGCTGGCCATGGCGAAGCTCGCCTCCACGAAATCACCCTGGCGGACGCCCGTCAGGGTGACGTCGCGGGTCGCGGTGGCGCCGGCGGCGAGCGTCGGAATGGTCCAGCCGCCGTCGCTCACCGTGTATTCGCGCGTGCCCCAGGCCCGGGCGCCGCCATAGAGCAGGCGCGGCGCCTCGGTCGCGGCGGTGTAGAGCCGCAGCGCGCGCAGCACGGCCGCGCCGGTGCTGCCGCGCACCCCGATCACCGCGAACTGCGCCGCCCGGTGCAGCGTGACGCGCTGCAACCGGTTGAGCGGCACAGTGCCGACCAGCGCGTCGAGATCGGCATTGCCCTCCCACCACCAGGACGGTGCGCCCTGGAGGACGGCGTTCATGTTCGAGAACAGCACCGGGCTGCCGCCATCGAGGACATTCTCATTGCCGTCGAACTGCACCACCACCGGGCGCAGCGCGCTGCCCTCGGCGGCGATCATGAACTCCTTGCAGCTGCTGCAATCGACCACGAAGCCGATCCCGCGCGAGGTCGGCAGCCCGATATCCTCGGCATTCAGCGTGACCAGGTCGAGGCCGGGGAAGCAGAGCCCGCCCAGCGTGCTCGGCGCGCCCGCCGGATTGCCCGAGAGCAGGGCGAGCTTTTCGAAGCCGATGCCGCCCGAGACGGCGACGGTCTGCCGGAAGGCCCGCGCTCGCAGGTTCTCGGCGGATGCGACGAGGCGCGGCGAGCCGATCGCGGCGGCCGACTGGTGCAGCGGCACCACCGTGCCGCCGGCCCGCGTCGCGCCGGCATAGTCGACCGCGCAACCCGCGAAACCATAGGTCCCGACATAGGCGACCTCGTAGCGCGCATCGCTGAACCCGCCGGTGTGGCGCGCGACATAGGGCGAGCAGGCCTCCATCCGGATGCCGAAGGCCGAGAGCGCACGGCCATCGACCTCGACCAGGAAGGGGACGGCATCGACGGTGCCGGGCGTGCCCTGGCGCTGCAGCTCGAAGTCGGGGCCGAAGAACAGGTGATGGTTGTGCAGCCGGTAGGCGCCGGCGGCCGCCGAGAAGCGCACGCCGAAGCGGGCCTGGCCCGGGTTGGTCGCGCCCTGGCAGGCGAAATGCCCGCCATGGTGACGGAGCGCATTCACCCAGCCGCTGGCCGTCAGGGTCCGCAGGTCGAGGCCGATGCGGTTGTCGACGATGCGGCCGTAGAGGATGTCGCTGTCCTCGCTGCCGCGCGCGTCGCCGATGATCTGCACGCCGATGGTGAAGCGCTCGGCGCGGCAGATCTCGACCCGGCTCTCGTTGATGTTGTTCAGCCGGATGCCGACATCGGCCTCGTTCGACCAATCGGCCTGCTGCTCGCGCATCACGCCGAGGCCGAGGTAGCGCTTGCGCTGGTTGTCGGCGCCGCCGGCATCGCCCAGGGTCAGCGCGGCATGCCCGGCCGGGCCGGCATAGAGGATGCTGCCGCGCATGACGAGCCCGGCGGCGGCGCCGAGCAGGACCAGCGGCATGCTGCTGCGGAACACCCCCTCGCCGATCTCGAGCGTCTTGCCGCTGACGGCCGCGGCGTTCATCGCCGCCTGCAGTGCGGGGCCGTCATCGACCATGCCGTCGCCGACCGCGCCGAAGTCGCGCGCGGTGAGCCGCTCGGCCAGCTTGTCCTCGACCGTGCGCGGCACGGCGCCGGGGAAGGCGAGCGTCAGCGTGCCCTCGCCGCGGTCGAACACCGTCACGTCGCCGACGCTGTCGAAGCCGAGCAGCCGGTTGGCGCGCGCCGTGCGGAACGGCAGGGTGGTGATGCCGCCGATCTCGCCGGGGTCGAGATGCAGCGTGGCGCCGAGCCCGTCCGAGAGCTCCTGCATCGCGGCGACCTGGTAGTCCAGCTCGTCGTTCAGCACGCGGGCGCGCAGGATGCCGTTGTCCTGGAAATCGGTGGTGCGGGCGATCGCCAGGTGGCGCCGCAGCGTGACAAGCGTGCCGCGCGGCGGCGGCACGTCGAGGATCACCGCGCCGCCGGTCGAGAGTCCGGCGCCGGTGACGGTGAAGCCGGCCAGGTGGACGAGGTTGTCGAGCCGCAGCTCGAGGTCGGCCACCTCGAAGATCGGGAAGGGGTAGGTGAAGCTCGCCTGCGTGCCATCCGCCACGTACTGCACGCGGGGCGCGACATCGCCGATCGTGATGTGCTGGTCCATCGGCCGGGTTGGCTCCGAGAGGGGTTGCGGGACGCGGCGCTGCTCAGGTGAGCAGGTTGCGCGAGGCGAAGCCGAAAGAGGGGCCGCTCTGCAACAGCGCGGTCGCGGTATTGTCCGGCGCGAGCAGGCTGATCGGGCCCTGCGCGAGCCGCGTGCGCAGCGTCGCATCGCTTGCCGCCTGGGCGGCGGCGCTGCGCTCGGTCAGCCCGCCTGCGACATCGGCCGCCGAGCCGCTGTCGGGGGAGACACCCGCAGCGGCAAGCTGGGCGCGCCCGGTGGCGATCGCCTGGTCGAGCTGTTGCTGCCGAGCCAGCGCCTCCTGCGACGCCTGGGCCTGCAGCACCTGCTGGCGCGCGGTGTTTTCCTGCGCGGCGACCTGGATCTGCGCCTCGTTGGTGGCGTGCTGCAGCTGGGCCTGGCGGAGGCCGCCATAGATCGAGGCGCCGGCGCCGACCACGGTGGCGAGCGATGCGAGAGCGGCCATCAGTCGGTCATCCTCATCTCGGTGGTGACGGAGAGCAGCGTCATGGGCAGCGGCGTGTCGTCCGCGATCCGCCAGAGCGGCGTGCGCGCGTCGCGCTGCCAGCCGACGGCGCGCAGCCGGACATCGCCGGTAAACAGCGCGGGCGCGGCACCGAGCAACGGCGTGCCGAGCCGGCGGAACGGCACCGGCTGCACGCCGCGGCCGAGATCGACCGCGAGCGCACCGGTCTCAAGCAGCCGGAAGGTGACCGCCACCAGCCGGAGCGGGGCGGCATAGACACCGGAGGCCGCGGATAGGTCGGGCGGCAGCGGCTGGATCTCATGCGCGAAGGGCAGGCCGATCTGCGCCGTGCGCGCCGGCTCATCCAGCGTGACGCGGCCGGCGAGTACGGTCGCGCTGCCGGCATCGGCGCCATCGGCGAGGATGCCGACCACCTGGTTCTCCAGGTGCTGCAGCCCGGCCCAGCTCGCGGTCGCCGCCGGCACCGCGCCGGTCAGCGCGGCATCGAGGGCCAGCACCGGGTCGAAGCGCTCGAGCCGCGTGCTGCCAAGGCGGGTCACCGCGGCCCAGACCACGCCCTCGATCTCGGCGAGCGCGCTGACGGTGCCGGCGGTCTCCTGCCGGCACCAGGCGATCACCTGCTCATCGCGGTAGAGCGTGAGGGTGGCGATCGAGCCGTCGGCCATCGCGATGTGCAGCAGGCGCCGGCGCTGGTCATAGGCCATGTCCACCGGGTCCTGCACCAGGTGGTGCGAGACGGTGGCGAGGTCGGTCGCCTGGTAGGTCTGCTGCACCACGGTATAGCCGAACTCGAAGATCCCCCGGCCGCTGCGGGCGGCGAAGATGGTCGAGCCGTCGACATCGACCGGCTGGACGATGCGCGCGACCGGCGAGCCGATGCGGGTCTGCCGGTTCAGCTGGATGTTGGTCGGCGTCAGCGGCGCGCCGCTGACCGTCCATTCGGCGCCCGAGGTGAAGAGCTGCAGCTGCCGGCCGGAGAACAAGCCGCGGATGGCGTTCACCTGGTCCGACATCACGCCGAACGCGATCGCCTGGTCGTCGAGCCCGGTGCCGGGGTCGAAGTTGAACAGGTCGCCGGTGCGCGACAGCCAGAGCCGGTTCGGCAGGTCGCGCGAGCCGCCGATGACGAGGCGATTCTGGTGGAAGCAGACCGTCACCGGCCAGCCGTGGACAGGGGAGAAGGCCTCCTCGTCCCAGTCCGTGGTGGCGGCGCTGCTGGTCAGCGTGTCGATCACCGTGGCACTCGCCTGCTGGGGGGAGGCGACGCTGTCGATGCGCAACCGCTTCGCCGCCATGCGGAACAGCACGCCGGCATGCGCGGCCTGGAACACCGCCGAGGAGGCGGTGATCGTCACGCTGCCGGTGGTGCCCGTCGCGGCCAGCGTCACGCCGCTGCCGGCGAAGCGGTGGAAGGGCGGCGTGCTGAAGCTCCAGGCGGCGATGCTCCAGTCGGTGTTGCTGCTGCGGGTGACGCGCTGCGGCCGCATCCCGGGGTGGCAGAGCAGCAGCGTATCGGCGCTCTGCGTCCAGGCCAGCTGCGGCAGCATCGCCGCGGTCCAGGGCCCGGCGACCTGCGCCACCTGCACATCGCCGACGAAGACGCTCAGCAGCCCGTCGGTCAGCACCAGCAGGTAGGTCTGCTCGGTGTTGAACTCGAAGGGGATCAGCCGCGCCGCGCCTGGCAGCGTCGCAACGTGGCGCAGCCCGGGCCGCCGGGTCACGCCGCCGGTCGGCTGGATGAAGACGTTCCGCAGCCGCTGCGCACCATTCGCCCAGGCGCGCAGGTCCGGCCGGCCGAGCAGCTCGGGCGCCAGCTCGCCACCGGTGAAGCTGGGCTTGAGTGTGCGGGACTGCGCCATCTCAGCGCCTCGCGTCGATCAGCGGGAAGCTGTCGATCGCACGCGGCGGCGCCTGCTGGCTGTCGACCGACTTGGCGATGCGCAGCTCGGCTTCTGCTTGTGCCAGAAGCGCCTGGGCGCGCGCGGTGTTCTCGGTCAGCGGCGTGCAGAACTCGGCGGCGAGCCGCGCCACCAGGGCGGCGGCAAAATAGGCCGGGAAGGCGCTCTCGTCGGGCCGGAACAGGTAGGTGAGCGTCACCTGCTCCTGGCTGCTGTGCAGCCGGCCTTCCAGGATGCGGTAGCTGGCGCCGCGGCCATGCTGCGGATAACCCGCCGAGAGCACCCGCAGCAGCCCCGCCGGCAGCTCGAAGGCGTAGAGGTAGTCGGCAACCGGCTTGGCGGCGAGCCGCGGCAGCGTGGCCTGCGCGGTCGCGAAGCTCCAGGGATGCCGGCTCAGCAGCGCATCGCGGGTGCCGGGATAGAGGTTGGCTGCGACCTCGGCCTCGGCCGTGCCCTCGTCGAGCGAGGAGATCGGCTGCGCACCAAGCTTCAGCAGCGCGCGCGTGCAGAGCGCGAGGGCGGAGAGGGCCATCGGGGGAATGCTCCGGAGGAGGGAAAAGGCCCCGCCTCAGGCGAGGCGGGGCCGCAGGCTGCTCGAGCGTTACGACTCGAGGCAGCGCATCCGCACGATGCCGGTATTGTCGACCAGCACCGCACCCTGGCTCATCATGCTGTTGACGAAATGCGCGGCGTGGTCGCCGTGCCAGGTGATGTCGGTCTGGATCTCGGCGCTCACCGCATGGGCGATCGCCGTGCGGTGGTAGAAGTAGCAGAAGCGGAGGTTGCCGTTCAGCGTCAGGCCGCTCATCGGGATCCAGGTCGCGCCCAGCCACTTCTTCGCCTGCGTGCCTTTCCAGGGCAGCTCGTTGTCGCCGATGTACTGGGCATTGGCGAATTCCTGGATGGTCAGCAGGTCCGACCACTGCTTCCAGCCGACCACCGCATAGCGCTGGCCGTCATCCGGCACATCGGCATTGCCGAGCATCTGGAAGGCGAGCAGCACCTTGGCCCGCGTCAGGCCATCGGTGTCGGTGGTGCCGGCGACGGTGCCGATCGCCTCGCGGGTCGCGCTGTCCATCGCGGCCACGATCAGCTCGTCGGTCTTGCGGCCGAGCGCATAGGCGCCGGCATTGGCCAGCACCATCCGCTCGTCGATATTGGTCTTGAGCTCGTCGAGCTTATCGATCCAGTCGCCGGCGTAGTAGTCCTGCAGGAAGCACTCGACGGTGGAATGCGCGACATTCATCACCGGCACGATGCCGTCGCGCGCCTTGGCCGCCGCGGTGCCGCGGCCGACCTTCTGGAACACGGCGGAGGAGCCGCGGACGTCGCTCTTGCTGCGCACGGTCGGGCGCAGCTTGCTGCCATGGCGCTGATACGCCTCCTGCACCTCGGTCTCGTAGAACTTGATGAAGGCCTGGTCGATCGTGGAGGTCATGGGTCCTGCCTCTCGAAGGGGTTGCACAGAGGCGCGGTGCAGGGTTCGCCGTCAGTACGGGCCAGGCAGTCGCGCGCGGCCGCGCGCCCGAAAGGGTTGTGCACAGCCGAAGGGGAGGGGGGCGGGCGGCGCCGCGCGGGCCATGTGGCCCGGGCACCAACCCGCCCCCGCGGCGGCAGGCCGGGGTCGCGTGAGGGGAACGCGACCGGCGCCGGCCCGCCGAGGGGGATCGAAAGCCCTCCCCCGGTTCCCGGGGGAGGGAGAGAGTTACTGCCCCGCCAGCCGGCGGAAGCCCTCGGTCACCCGCTGCACGAACTGCGGGTCGCGCGTCCGCCAGTAGCGCGGGTCGCGCATCATCGCGCGGAGATCGGCCTCGCTCGAAGGCAGCGGCGCCTGCGCATCGGCAGAGAGCCCCGGCTCGCCCTTCTTCATCATCTGCTCGAGCGCAAGCACGCCCTCGGCCGTCGTGCTCAGCGCCTCGAACACCGGCGCCGGCAACTTCGAGCGGCCCCAGGCGGAGAGCTGCGCCGCGACCTGGCGGAAGCGCTCCGCGCTGCCGAAATGCGCGTGCAGCTTCTCGCGCTGGCGGTCGGCCTCGTACTGGGCCGCAGCCTCGGCGATCAGCGGCAGCAGCCGCTCGGCCGCCAGGTCATAGACCAGCTGCGCCTGGTGCTGGCTGAAATGCGCCTGGTGCAGCTTTGCGTTCACCTCGGGGGAGGCCGCGCAGAGCTCGCAGGGCGGCTCGATCGCGTAATCCTCCGGCGCGGCCGGGATGCCCATGACCTGGCGGAAGCGCTGCCAATCCTCCTCGGGCGCATCCGGCGCCGGCGGCGCCATGCGTTGCGACATCCGCCGCTCCAGCTCCCGGTAGGATTTCAGCAGCGCCTCGACGCGCAGCTCGCCGGTTGCGGGGTCGCGGAATTTCTCCGGGATCTCGGGGGCTTGCGGCTCGGGCGGCGGCACGGCGACGGGCGCGGCCGACTGCAGCAGGTCTGCGGACATGCGGGGTTCCTTCCCGTTGGCTGATGGGTCAGGCGTGGGACCCGCCCTGCGGCGGATGCGAGAGCAGCGGCGAGGGCGCCGCCGAGAGCGCGGCCGGCATGGAGGAGCGCCCGGCGCGGAAGGTGGTCAGCGGCGCGACCGCGGCCGGCACCTCGGCCTGCTGGCCGGGCGGCACCAGCACCTCGGCCGGCGCGCCGAGGGTGCGCGCCAGCCAGCGCGTCGCGGCGACGGCATCGATCTGCGCCGCGGCGCTGCCGCCGATGCTGCCGACCGCCTGCAGGAAGAGCAGGGTATTCGCCGCATCGGCGCGGCCCTGCACGCGGGCCAGCGGGCTCGCATAGCGCAGCACCACCTCGCGCCCATCCAGGTGGATCGGCGGGATCTCGCCGCGCCGCCTGAGGATCGCCAGCACGCGGGTGATCAGCGGCGTCAGCAGCTCGGTCTGCAGCCGGCCATAGGTGGCACCCAGCAGCCGCGCGGTCTGCGCGCTGTGCTCGAGCACCGCGGTCGCGGTCACGTTCGGGGTCTGCATCGGCGCCAGCTGGTCGACCAGCAGCGCGGTGCGGATGCGCGCGCGCAGATCCTGCAGCACCAGTTGCGAGACGTCGAAGTTGCCAGGTGCTGCGAGCGGGGTCAGGCCGGCGCTGCCCGGCGCCTTCGGGATGATGGCACCGGGCACCAGCTGGATCGTCGCCGGGTTCAGCACGCCGTCATCCTCGGCCTGCCAGATCCCGGTCGCCGCGATCGAGGCGTTCTTCAGGACCAGCTCGACCACCTTGTTGGCGGTGCGGATGTCCGGCAGCGCCTTCATCACCGGGCCGCGGCCATAGGTCTCGCCCGGCACCTTCAGCCAGCGGAACGCGATGCAGGGGCTCTCGACGAAGCGGCCGCTGTGCAGCAGGCGCGGCGCGCCGCCGCCATCGGGCATCAGCGCGGCGTAGCGGACCTGGCCGTTCTCCGGCCAGATCGCCTCGAGCAGCTCATGCGGCGCCGGCGCATCATCCTCGGCCGCCTGCACCAGCTCGGGCGGCAGCTCGGCCTGCGGGAAACGGTCGCGCAGCTGCGCCGCGGTCAACCTGGCCACGCGGAAGACGTGGGAGAGCCGGCCATCAGGCCCTTCCTCCAGCACCGCCGTGCGGGTCGGCACCGCGCCGAAGCGGAGCGCCGAGGCCTCGCCGATCGGCGCCTCCTCCACCATCAGCACGCCGGTGCCGGTGATGACCAGGTCGAGGAAGGCCTGCGCCATCTCGACCGCGAAGTTCGAGCGGTCGAGATGCGCCTGCAGCGTATCCGCTGCATGCTCGAGCGCCGCGGCGGCGGCGAGGCCCTCCGGGCTGTCGGCCAGCGGCCGGGCAGGCGCCAGGCCGAACCAGCGCGACCAGGGCGGCGTGAGTTCGGCCAGCAGCGAGGCGGCGAGCTGCTCGGCAGCGTCCGCGGCAGTCGCGTCGTAGAGCTCGGCGAGCCGCGCCGGCGCCGGCAGCGCGTGGTCGTAGCAGGCCTGCCAGAGCGGCTCGAGCGCGCGGCGGCGCTCGAGCGCGCGGAGGAACCGCGCGTGAAGGAGGACGGGATCCATGCGCTACTGCCCGAGCAGCGACTTGCGGCCGGCGGTCAGCGCGGCCGGCAGGGTGGTGAGCACGCCGGTCGGCGAGGTGGCGATCAACCCTTCCATGCCCTGCTGCGCATCGGCCACGGCCTTGGCGCGGGCCTGCTCGCCCTGCGCTTGGGCGCTCGGCGCGGGCGCGGCGACCGTGGTGACGGTCTCCGGCACCGGGGCAGGCTGCACGATCACCGGCTTCGGGGCTTTGAACAGGCCACCCATGGGCGTCACCTCGCTGGCCATATCGGGAGATCCGGGGCCCGAAAAAGCTGCGGGCCCCGTCCCCGGGGTGGGGAGGGGCCCGCAGAAGTCGGGACGGATCGGGAGGACACCGCCGGGCGCAGATCGCCCGTTGGCAGAATCTGTTTACCCGGGTTGACGAGCGGGTGTCAAGATATTTTTCCTATTCTTTTTCAGGGACCGGAACAGCCCCCAGGGCGTCAGGGCGAAAGGAGCCTCGGCGCCGAGCACGGCGCGGCAGAGCGCGACGCAGGTGAAGGGCTGGATGGGCGGCAGCAGCCGCCAGCGCGCCTCGCCCGGCCGGAAGGGCCCTGTCACGGTGAAGCCGGCGCGGCGATAGAAGCCGGGCAGGTCGAAACCCGACGGGATCTCGAGCCGGGCGACCACCAGGCGGCCGGTCAGCGGGTCGAGCACGGTCCAGCCCTCGGCGTCGCGGAGCGCGGCGAAGCAGTGCCGAAAGCCCGGCCGCAGCAAGCGCAGCCAGGGCTGGTCGGCGGCGCCGCCGAAGACGATGAAGGCCTGCTGCTCGGCTGCCTCGGCGGCCCGGCGATGCGCCGGATGCGCGGTCGCGGTCATGCCGGGGCGCCCTCGAAGGGCACGACCAGGCCGCCATCGGCGACGATGCCCTTGACCCGCAGCGGCCATTCCAGGCGGTTCATCGCCTCGCGCCACAGCCGGGCGTCGCCGGCCTCGCGCGGGGCGCGGGCGTCGGGCACCTGCTGCCGCTCGCCCCAGATGCGCATGATGCGGGCATGCTGCAGGTCGATGCGGCGCTGGCGGTAGAGGCGGTCGAGGCATTTCACCACGTCGTCCGGCTCGCAGGGCCGGCCGACCAGGCCGGCGCCGGAGACGATGCGGGCGCCGTCGCGGCGGGCGACGAGGGCGGCCATGGTCCAGAACCAGGCCTCCTCGGCGGAGTGGAACGGCTCGGTCCGCTGCTGGTTGGTGCGGCCGGGCTGGTGGTTCGGGCGGGGGGCGGTGGTCATCGGGGGGATTTGTCCTTCGCGCCATGCGTGAACACAACACGAACGTATACGCGTTAACCGTGGGCCGCAAGCGAAAAAGGAAGATTGACCTATTGCTCTTTGATTCGAAACCTAGGATGTTATCCCCACATGCATTCCTATCGAGTCGGGCCGCGCGAACGACGGCACATGCCCGGACGGAGCAGATGATGAGCCACAACGATGTCTGGCGGGCGCTCGACGCGCTCGCGGCCGAGAACGGCCTCTCGGCCTCGGGCCTCGCCCGCAAGGCCGGGCTGGACGCCACCGCCTTCAACCCCTCGAAGCGGACCGGGCCCGACGGGCGGGAGCGCTGGCCCTCAACCGAGAGCATCAACAAGGTGCTGGGCGCGACCGGCGCTGGCTGGGCGGAATTCGCCGCGCTCGTCACCGGCGTGCCGACCATGCTGAAGGGCGGCCGCGCCACCGCCGGGCGGCGCATCCCGCTGATCGGCCTGGCCCAGGCCGGCGGCGACGGCTTTTTCGACGATGGCGGCTACCCGGTCGGAGGCGGCTGGGACGAGATCGCGCTGCCCGAGATCGGCGACCCCAATGCCTATGCGCTCGAGATCTCGGGCGAGAGCATGGAGCCGGTGTTCCGCGACGGCGACATGGTGATCGTCTCGCCGGCGGCACCGGTGCGGCGCGGCGACCGCGTGGTGGTGCGCACCCGCAAGGGCGAGGTGATGGCCAAGGAACTCAAGCGGCAATCGGCCCGGCGGATCGACCTGCGCAGCCTCAATCCGGCGCATCCGGATTACGGCTTCGACCTGTCCGAGATCACCTGGATGCACCGGGTCGTCTGGGCCAGCCAGTGAGGTTGTGGTAGGAAGCCGACGGCGTCCTCGTAGCTCAGCCGGATAGAGCACCAGATTCCTAATCTGGGGGCCGTGGGTTCGAATCCCGCCGAGGACACCACGTGACCGCGCGTCTGCAAACCCACGATGCCTTGTTGGTCCCACTTTCGGCGGGATGGTTCGCTTCCCACCGACGATACTTCCAGCGTCAGCTTCGAGCATTTTCAAGTCAGGTGGAAACACCTGACGACTAGGAAAATGCGAAAAAACAAACGCTAGACCGGTTTCGCCCGTGCACAGCACGGGTGAAACCGCTCTAGCCGCCGCACACTCACCCCAGCGGCCGGGGCCACTGATCCCCGCGGCGCGCCGCCTGCAGCGCCTCCTCGGCGAGTTCCCGTGCGCCGCGCACCGCGTCATGCAGATCCGCGCAGGCCGAATACTCCTCCGCCAGCCGGCGGTCCCATGGCGCCGCCCGGCTGAGCCGGCTCGCGGCACCCAGCTCCTCGCCCAGCGCCGTCTCCTTCGCCCGCAGCAGCGCAAGCGCCTTCTCGCGAGCGGCGATCAACGCCTCCGCGTCCAGCGACACCCGCACCGGAACGCGCCGGGGCGTGAGGCCGAAGAGGGAATAGAGGTCGGTCATGGGTACGACAGGCTCGGCGCCAGGGGCGGGACTCGGCTTCCGCGATATTCTGGGACCAGACGCATTAAGAAAACCTTGACGCCGCAACGCCGGCCGCCTCAGCCGCCCACTGGCAGGAAGATGAACACCACCGCCGCCACCAGGCAACGCATCGCCGCAAGATAGGTCCAGCGCAGCGGCTCGCCCAGCACCAGCACGCTGAAGCCGGCGAAGACCGCCAGCGTGATCACCTCCTGCATCACCTTCAACTGCTGCCCGGAATAGGCGCCCGACTGGCAGCCGATGCGGTTGGCCGGCACCGCCAGGCAGTACTCGAAGAAGGCGATCCCTCAGGAGGCGAGAATCGCGACGCCGAGGCTCCAGCCCGGCCGCTTGAGATGGCCGTACCAGGCGAAGGTCATCAGGATGTTCGACCCGATCAGCAGCAGCGGGGTCGCCAGTGTCGGTGACATGCGGGGCTCCGGGACAGCGCAACGCCATCCCTAACGCCGACAGGCCGTCGGGATCACCCCTTACGCGGCCGCATCGCCTCCGGCGGCAGCTTGCGCAGCAGGTAGACCATGATGCCGAGCGCCGGCAGCGCCGCCGCCGTCGTCAGCAGGAAGAAGCCCGGCCATCCGAGCGCCTGCGCCAGCCAGCCCGAGCTCGCCCCGAGCGTGCGCAGCGGCACCGCCGCCAGCGAGGACAGCAACGCATACTGCGTCGCCGTGAAGCTGCGGCTGGTCAGCGCCGAGAGCCAGGTCAGGAAGGCCGCATCCGCGAGGCCATCGGTGAAGCTCTCGATCCCGACCTGCGCCCAGAGCATCGGCATGGAATGCCCGGCCGCCCAGAGCGCGACATACATCAGGTTCGACAGCATCTGCGTCAGCCCGGTGACGACCAGCGCCAGCCGTACCCCGATCCGCCCGACCAGCCAGCTGCCGGCGATGGCGCCGGCGAAGGTCGCGAACATCCCGAACACGGTCGCGACCGTCGCCACATCTTCCCGCGTGAAGCCAAGCTGGCGGTAGAAGGGCGTGACCATTATGCTGGCCAGCGCCTCGCCCAGCTTGAACAGCGCGATGAACAGCAGGATCGCGAGCCAGAGCGGCCGCCGCATGAAATCGGCAAAAGGCTCGACAACCGAGGCCCGCAGCCGGGCCCGCCAGCCGACCAGGCGCTCCACCGCCCGCCCCGGCTCGCGCCCGAGCAGCGTGGCGGCGACACCCGCCAGCATCAGCGCCGCGCCGTAGAGATAGGCGCCCGACCAGCCGAGGCTGCCTACCACCAGCAGCGTGCCCGCCCCGCTCGCCAGCAGCGCCAGCCGATAGCCCCAGACATAGCCGGCCAGCCCCCAGGCCTGGCGCTCGTCATCCTCGCCCAGCAGCTCGATGCGGTAGGCATCGATGACGATGTCCTGGCTGGCCGACAGGAACGCGACCAGGGCCGCCAGCAGCGCGGTGCGCCATGGATCGCTCGCCGGGTCGCTGAAGCCGACGGCGGCGATCATCCCGATCAGCGCGAACTGGATCAGCAGCAGCCAGCCGCGCCGCTGCCCCAGCCAGGCGAAGACCGGCGGACGGAAGGCGTCGAGTGCCGGCGACCAGAGGAACTTGTTGGCATAGGCGAGGCCGATCAGCGCCGTCAGCCCGATGGTCGAGAGCGAGAGGTTGCTCTCGGTGAACCACTGCCGCAGCACCTGGCCGGCCACCAGCGGCAGCGGCACGCCGGCGGCGAAGCCGAGCACGAACAGGATGGCGAGGTTGCGGTCGAACCAGCGGGGCAGGGAGAAGGCCATCCGTGGCCGCTACCAGAGCCCAGGCCCGTCGCCTAGGTTGCTTGACCGGCGGATTCACGCCTCCGCGCCCTTCGGCGCTACGGCGATCTGCCTTACTCCCCTTCCCGCAGCAGCGTGAGCAGCCGGCCCTCGAAAAGTGTGATGCCCTGCTCCCAGCCCCAGCCGATGACGGCGGCGCGGTCGGCGCCGGTCAGCACCACCTGCTCGCGCCGCGGCGGCAACAGCGCCGCCTCGGCCGGCAGCGCCGGCGACCAGCGCAGCCTCAGCAGATCCTCGCCCAGCGCCTCGGCCGAGAGCAGCGCCAGCTGCGCCGGCTCGGCGAGGTCGAGCGCCACGCGATAGCCGCGCACCCGCAGCAGCGCGCGGGCGAAGCCGAAGCCCTCGGCATCGGCCAGCAGGTCCTCGACCGGCAGCGCCACCACCGTCCGCGCCCGCTGCCCGGCCGAGAGCACAGCGTCGAAGCGCAGGAAGGCCTCCTCCTCGAGCGTCCCGGCCGCGAGCGACAGGCCGATCGGCCCGCGATGCCGCGCCTCGGCCGGCGCCGCCAGCTCGGCCAGCAGCCGCCGCTCGGCCGCGCGCCTGAGCCGCCGGGCGAGCCAGGGTGCGGCGGCCGGATCGGCGCCGTCGAACAGCGCGGCGCGCAGCTCGGGCCAGGCCAGCCGCCATTCCTCCCAGGCGAAGCCGGCCTCGCCGCCGGGGTCGAGCCGGCAGACCGGGCTGCGGCGCAGGAAGCACGCCAGGCTCGCGCCCTGCAGCGCGCGCTCGAGCCCGGCCAGCGCCTCCGGCCCGAAGAAGCCCTCGGGCATCGCCTCGACCGACGCGGGCGGCCAGGCGCCGAGACCCAGCGCGTCCTCGACGGCCGACATCAGCGCCACCGCATCCCGCGGCAGGGCGAGCAGCGCCGCGCCGGCGCCGCCGCCGAGCAGCGTCGAAAGTACCCGCTGCGCCTCCTGCAGGTGCTCGCCCTGCGGCGGCGATACCGCGACGAGATCGCCGTTCGGCAGGCTGAACAGCCGGCTGCGCGCCGGCCGCAGCACCGGCGCCAGCGCCTCCTCGACCAGCCGCTGGTGGTGGCCGAACCGCAGCTGCGGCGCGAGCCGGGACAGCCGCAGGTGCAGCGCCTCGCGCTCGGCGCCGGCGGCGACCGCGTCGCGCACCAGATGCGCGAGCGCCAGCGCATCGCCATGGCGCGGGGTGGTGCCGCTCATGCCGCGACCTCGCCGACCAGGCCGATGCCGAGACGGCGCGCCCAGTCCCGGCCCTCCGCATCGGCGCCGGTGAGCAGCAGCCGCGCCGGCGGCACGGCGCGCAGCGCCGCGACGGCCGCGCGCTCGGCCATTTCGCCGGACCAGCGCAGCAGCAGCAGGTCGGCCGGCAGGGCGAGCGGCCGCAGCACGCCGAGCGCGGCGGCACCGATGCCGGCAATCGCAATCTGCCAGCCGAGCCCGGCCAGCCGCGCCCGCTGCGCCGCGAGGCCGGCCTGCCCGACCAGCCCAAGCGGCACCACGCCGACGGCCCCCGGACTCTGCGTCGCGGGCGGCAGCCGGCGCGCCGGCAGCGGCACCAGCCGCAGCCCGGCGCCCGCCGCGGCCCAGGCACCGAGCCCGGGCAGCAGCCGGCTCGCCAGCCGCTCCTCGGCATGCGCCAGCAGGTCGCGGTCGCGGTCGAGCGGCGCGAGGGCCTCGGCCAGCGTCGCCCGGTCCAGCCGGATCCGCCGGCCGAGGCCCGCGCCATCGGGCCCCAGGATCGGCTCGGCCTTGAGCGCCCGCTCGGCCTGCACCGCATCCAGCCGCGCCGTCAGCTCGGCGACCGCGGACCAGTCGGTGGCGGGCTCGGCCGGGCGCGCGGCCACCGCCTCGGGTGCCGCCCAGGCCAGCAGTTCGGCGGCATCCTCGGGCAGTCGCCAGAGCGTCGCCGCGAGCGCGGTGCCGAGCAGCCGGGCGAGGCCGGCGGCGGCCCGTTCGGCCACCGCCGGCGCGGCGCCGCAGAGCAGGGTCTGGCCGGAGCCGGTGCGATACAGCGCCCCGCCGCCGATCCGGGCGGCATCCTCGAGCAGGGTCTCGGCCAGCCGCCGACGCCGGCCTAGGCGCAGCGCCGGGATCTCGGGCAGCAGCACCGCCGCGACGCCGGAGAGCCGGGGCAGCATGGCCCGCAGCTCCGGCGCCAGCGCGGCCGGCTTTCGCCCGGGCGAGGCCGGGCCGTCTCTCATCACAGACATGCGCAATCCTGGCGCGGTCGCTCGATCGGGGCTTGAGCGGGGAGACCGGGTGCGCAAGGTACCCGGCGGCCATGAAGGATTCCCTAGCCCCCGGCCTGCTGCCGCCCGGCCAGCGGGTCTACGCCATCGGCGACGTGCATGGCTGCGCCGAGCGGCTGGCCCGGCTGCACGCCGCCATCGCCGAGGACCTGCGCCGCCGCCCGGCGCGCGAGGTGACGCTGCTGCACATCGGCGACCTGATCGACCGCGGCGGCGCGAGTGCCGCGGTGCTGGACCGCCTCGCCGGCCCGCCGCCGATCCCGGGGGTCGAGATGGTCAGTCTCGTCGGCAACCACGAGGCCATGCTGCTCGACCTCTGCGAGCCGCGGCCGCCGCGCGACGCGCTCGAGACCTGGCTCGAGAATGGCGGCGAGGCGACGCTCGCCAGCTACGGCCTCGACCGCCATGCCAGCGCCGCCGGTATCGCCGCCGGGCTGCCGGAGGAGCACCTGGCCTTCCTCCGCCGCTGCCCGCTGCGCTTCATCGCCGGCGAGTACCTCTTCGTGCATGCCGGCATCATGCCGGGCGTACCCTTGGATGCCCAAGACCCGCTCGACATGCTCTGGATCCGCGAGCCCTTCCTCTCGGCCGAGCTGGACCATCCGCTGGTGGTGGTGCACGGCCATACGCCGACGCCGGAGCCGGTGGTGCGGCACAATCGCATCGGCATCGACACCGGCGCGGTGTTCGGCGGGCCGCTGACCTGCGCGGTGCTGGAGGATGACCGGCTGGGGTTCCTCAGGGCCTGAGCGCGGTCCGCCGCCGCGTCGCCGCCAGCAGCGCCAGCCCCATGCCCAGCAGCGCCAGGCTCGCCGGCTCCGGCACCTCCTGCGCCAGCCCATCCTGCACCGCGCCGAGCAGGCCCGACACGAAGGCGAGTTGCGCCGCGGTGTCCATGTCGAGCGCATTGGCGACCACGCCGAGCGCGACCTGCTGCTCCGGCAGGTAGATCAGCGCCGCGACGTAGCCGTTGAAGGCGCCGAGATGCCCGGCATAGGCGGGCGGTGTCGCCGGCACCGTCGGATCATTGGCCGAGCCGTCGAGGAAGGCGGCGGTGCCGGCCACATCCAGCAGCAGCCCGCCATAGAGCGCGTTGGCGAAGCGGGTCAGCCCCTCGGCGGTCGCGACGATGCCGCCCTCAGTCCAGATCGGGCCCCAGACGCTGGTGTTGACCCCGAGATCCTGCGCGCCGGCGTTCACGTTCACGGTCTGCCCACCCTGGGTCACGTAGCCATCGGCGACGCGCGCCGCCGCCGCCGGATCGCGCTCCCACACCACCGAATCACCCAGACCGGCGGGCCTGGCGATCAGGTCGCGGAAGGCCGCCGCGGTGCCGCCGGTATAGACCCCGTCGATGATCTGCCCGAGCAGCAGGTAGTTGGTGTTGCTGTAGTCGTACTGGCTGCCCGGCGTGAATTGCGGCGCGGTGATCGGCTGGGTCAGCTCGTCGCGCGTCCAGACATGGTTGGGGTCGGCCTGAGCCGCCAGGAAGGCCGGCAGGCGCTCGATATCTGCATAGCCCGCGGTGTGGTTGACCAGGTTGCGCACGGTCACGTCGGCGGCGCCCGGGATGCCCGCCGGCAGGTAGGTCGCAATCGGCGCATCGAGCGAAAGCCGCCCGAGCTCGTTCAGCCGGTAGATCAGCGTCGCGGTGAAGAGCTTGGTCACGCTGGCGACCGAGGACAGCGTGCCGGTGGTGAAGGGCGTCGCGCTCTCCACCTTGGCGAAGCCCTGCGTGCCGCGGTAGCGGCTCTGCCCGCCGACGGTCACCGACACCGCCGCCCCCGGCGTATTGGTCGCGGCCAGCAGGCCCGCGATGGTCTGGTCGAGCGTGGTCGCCAGCGGCCCCGCCGCCGCGGGCGCCGTCAGCGTGAAGAGCACCGGCGCCGCGAGTCCCAGGCGCAGCCGGCGAAACAGACGAAACATGCTGTAAGTCCCCTTTGGTTGCGGCCGCAGGGGTAGTCGTCGTAGCTGACGCCGACATGACGGCCGGCGATTTTCTCGCGTCATCCTCGGGACAGGTTCGCGGGCCAGGATCGGGGGCAAGCCACCACCGGGGAGCGGCATGCGCATATTGCTGGTCGAGGACGAGCCCGAGCTTGCGGCGCTGCTCTCACGCAGCCTGGCGACGCTCGGCTTCGCGGTCGATCGCGTCGGCCGGCTCGACGAGGCGGCGGCGGCGGCACGCGGCGCCGCCTATGCCGTCGTCATCCTCGACCGGAGGCTGCCGGATGGCGACGGCATCGCCGCGATCCCGGAGTTCCGCCGGCTGCAGCCGGGCGTGCCGGTCATCGTGCTGACCGCGCTCGACAGCGTCGCTGCCCGCGTCGCCGGGCTCGACGGCGGCGCCGACGACTATATGGTCAAGCCCTTCGCGCTGGATGAGCTGCTGGCGCGCATCCGCGCCGCGCTGCGCCGGCCCGGCGGCGCGCCGCAGCCGGCGATCCGCTGCGGCGGCCTCAGCTTCGCCCCGGCCGAGCGCACCCTGCACGCGAAGGGCGAGCCGATCGCGCTGACCCGGCGCGAGCTCGCGCTGATCGAGACGCTGATGCAGCGCCAGGGTCGCGTCGTCGCGCGCGACCTGCTGATGGATGCGATCTACAGCTACGACGACGAGGTCTCGCCCAATGCCTTCGACGTGCTGGTCTATCGGCTGCGGCGGCGGGTCGCCGCCCTCGAGGCCGGGGTCGAGATCCTCACCATGCGTGGGCTCGGCGTCATGATCCGCGCGACCGGGGCGGCCAACGGGGCGGCATGCGACACCGCCGGCTGACCTGGGTCCTGGTCCTCCGCCAGGTCGCGGCGGTGGTCGCGGTGGTACTCACCGTCGCGGTCATCCTCGTCGGCTGGTGGGACCCGCCGCCGACCGACCTGCATCGCTGGTGGCCGAATGCCCAGCGGATCCTCGCCGAGGCCGTGCAGCGCGGTCCGGATGGGCGGCTCGTCATCGCCGAGACACCTGGCCTCACGGCCTATCGCGCCGCCAACCCGGCACTCGCGGTCGCCGTGATCGACCGCGCCTCGGGCGAGGTCGCGGCCGGCTCCTCCGTCCCGTTGGTCGAGGCGGTGCGGGGGGCTGACGCGGCGCTGCCGATCGAGGCTTGGTGGCGGCTCGCCGGCGGGATCACCGGCGCCAGCACCCGCACGATACCCGCAGGCGAGGTCACCTTCCTGATCGCCGGCGCAGAGTTGCAGGCGGAGGACCGGCTGCGCTTCGCCTGGGGCATCCTGCGGGACATCCTGAACTATTTGGTGCCGGCCTGTCTGGTCATGGGCCTGGTCTGCTGGCTGGTGGTGCGGCGGGTGCTGCGGCCGCTGACCGGCGCGGCGGCCGAGGTCGCCGCGCTCGACTTCCGCAATGCCGGCGCGCGGCTGCCGGAGGATGCCCGCGTCCCGCGTGAGCTGCTGCCGCTGGTGCAGGGCATCAACCGCGCGCTCGACCGGCTGCAGGAGGGCTTCGAACGGCAGCGCCGCTTCACCGCCAATGCCGCGCATGAGATCCGCACGCCCGTCGCCGTGCTGCTGGCCCGGCTGGAAAGTCCCGAGCCAGCGGTCTCGCGCGTCGCGCTGAAGCGCGATGCCGAGCGCATCGCGTTGCTGGTCGAGCAGATGCTGGCGATCGCCCGGCTCGAGCAGCGCACCGAGGCGATGGCGCCGCTCGATCTCGCCGCTCTCGCCGCCGAGGTCGCCAGCGACTTCGCCCCGCTCGCCGCCGATCGCGGCCGCGGCATCGGCTTCGACCGGCCGGACGGGCCGGTGATGGTGCCGGGGGCGGCGAGCGCGTTGCGCAGCGCCATCGGCAACCTGATCGACAATGCGCTCTGGGTCGAGCCGGCGGGCGGTACGGTCGAGGTCGCGGTCGGCGCGGAGGGCTGCATCAGGGTGGCGGACCATGGGCCCGGCGTGCCGCCCGAGGCGCGCGAACGGCTGTTCGAGCCGTTCTGGCGGGGCGGCGCGGCCCGGCCCGGCAGCGGGCTCGGGCTGGCCATCGTTCGTGACATCGTCGCGATGCACGATGGCAGCCTGCGGGTCGAGGAGACGGCAGGGGGCGGCGCGACTTTCGTGCTGTGCCTGCCGCCGCTGCCGGCGCCGGGCGCGGCCGGGCGGACCGAGCCAAGGCCGTAATCCGGCGGCGCGGATCACGCGACGGCGCGGCGGATCGCATCTGGCCGCGGGATCGCAGGGCCGATGGGGCGAATGCCGAGGCCGCGGCCCTGCGCCGCGGCAAGGCGGCGCCGGAACTGCGCCTTGCGCGGCGGCCCATGCATGGGGTACCGCAGGGGTATGCACGGACCCGCGCCCGCACCCCGTCCAGGTCCCCCCAGTCCGTTGCCCGCCGAGATCGCCGATGCGGTCCGCCTGCTCCGCCGCGGCACCGTGCTCGTCGTCGGCGACGCCATGCTCGACCGCTACGTCTATGGCCGGGTCGAGCGGGTCAGCCCGGAAGCCCCCGTCCCCGTCCTGACCGTCGAGCGCGAAGTCGCGCTGCCCGGCGGCGCCGGCAACGTGGTGCGGAATCTCACGGCCCTCGGCGCCGCGGTCGCCTTCGTCTCGGTGGTCGGCGACGACCAGGCCGGCAGCGACCTCACCGGGCTGATCGGTGGCCAGCCGGGCGTCGAGCCCTGGCTGCTGGTGCAGGGCGGCCGCGCCACCACCACCAAGACCCGCTTCATCGCGACCGGCCAGCACCTGCTGCGGGCCGATCACGAGCAGCTCACCCCGATCCATCCGCGCCTCGCCGACCGGCTGGTGCGCATCGCCTCGGATGCCGTCGCGGCCACCGCCGTCATGGTGCTGTCGGACTACCGCAAGGGCTTGCTCGCCGGCGACACCGCCGCGCGGCTGATCGCCGCGGCGCGCGCCGCCGGCCGCAAGGTCATCGCCGACCCCAAGGGCGGCAACCATGCCCGCTACGCCGGCGCCGACCTGATCATGCCCGACCTCGAGGAACTCGCCGAGGCGACCGGCCTGCCGGTGCGCTCGGAGGAGGAGATCGCCGCCGCCGCCATGGCGCTGCGCAGCGCGCACGGCTTCGGCGCGGTGCTCGTGGTGCGCGGCGAGGCCGGCATCACCCTGGTCAACGACGAGGGCGAGGGCGCCATCGTCCGTCACATGCCGAGCGACGTCGCCGAGGTGGTCGACCCGGCCGGCGCTGGCGATGCGGTGGTCGCCGTCACCGCCGCCGCCATGGCCGCCGGCCTGCCGATCGGCACGGTCGCCCGGCTCGGCGCGCTCGCCGCCGGGATCGCCATGGGCAAGACCGGCATCGCCGTCGTGCGCGAGGACGAGTTCCTCGAGGTGCTGACGCCCGGGCGCCTGGCGATCCGCAAGATGGCGACCCGCGCCGAGGCGGCCGAGCGGGTCGAGCGCTGGCGCCGCGCCGGCTGCCGCGTCGGCTTCCTGGTCGGCGGCGACGGCGTGCCCGTGCCGATGCTCGTCGCCCAGGCGCGCGACTGGTGCGATCGGCTGGTGGTGGCACTCGGCGACACCGACGGCTCGGCCGGGATGCTGGCTGAACTCGCCGGCGTCGACCTGGTGGCGCGCTTCGGCGCCGAGACACCCGCCGACCTGATCCGGCTGCTGCGGCCCGACGTGCTCGTGCAGGACCCACGCCGCGCCACCCACGGCATGGCCGACAACGACATGGTCCAGGAATGGGGCGGCACCGTCCGGCGGCCGGTCCTCGTCCCGGACGCCGAATCCTGATACTGTTCCTGGATACGAAAGACGGAGCGACGATGCGCAACGCCCGCACCACCCTGCGCCACGGCCTGCTGGCCGCCGCCATTGCCCTGCTGCATCCCTGGGGCGCGCTGGCGCAGACCAACGCCCCGGCGCCCGCGGCGGACGCCGAGCGGACCACGGCGCAGTTCGCCGACTGGGGCATGCAATGCATCCCCCGTCCGCCCGCCCCGGCCGGCCAACCGCCGGTCACCGGCAAGATCTGTGAGATCCTGCAGATCGTGCAGAACCAGCAGCAGCAGCCGGTCTCGGTGCTGGCGGTCGGTCGCGCCCAGCGCACCGACCCGCTGAAGCTGGTCGCCCGGCTGCCGGCCAGCGTGCTGGTCAATACCCCGGTGCGGATGGTGTTCGAGGGCAACGAGGCGGCGGTGACGCTGCCTTTCCGCCACTGCCTGCCGCAGCCGCCGAGCTGCTTCGCCGAGATCGAGCTGCGCGACGAGAGCCTGGTGCGGCGCCTGCGGACCCGTTCGCCCGAGCAGGGCGCCCGGCTGGAATGGCGCGACCCGGCCGGCAACCCGCAGCAGGTGCCGGTGTCGTTCCGCGGCTTCGCGGCGGCGCTCGATGCGCTGCAGCGCGAAGGGGGCTGAGGCCGCAGTCCGAGAGCCAGGTCAGCCCCCCGGGGCCACGCCCTCCGCCGGCGGGCGATGGCCGGACCTGACCCGCCCGAGCACCTCTACCCGGCCAGGCTGATCGGCGAGCATCTGCCGCAGGATCGCCAGCCGGCTCTCGGGGGAGACGTCGAGATCGACCCGCTCCCCGGTTTCCTCATGGACCAGATGCGAATGCGGCTCGGCGTCGGTGTCGAAGCGCGGCTCGCCGGTCGCGCCCGGCAGGCGGGCGGAGCGGCGTGCCGCCCCGCCCGCCGCCGTGTTCAGCCATGCACGTCGAAGCGGTCGAGCATCATCACCTTGTTCCAGGCCGCCACGAAGTCGGCCACGAACTTCCCGGCATTGTCGGACTGGCCATAGACCTCGGCCAGCGCGCGCAGCTGGGAGTTCGAGCCGAACACCAGGTCGACCCGGGTCGCGGTCCACTTCTGCGCGCCGGTGGCGCGGTCGCGGCCCTCGAACAGCTCGGCCGTCTCGTCGGTCGGCGTCCAGGCCGTGCCCATGTCGAGCAGGTTGACGAAGAAGTCGGTCGTCAGCTTGCCGGGGCTCTTGGTGAGGACGCCATGCGGCGAGCCGCCGACATTGCCGCCGATCACCCGCAGGCCACCGACCAGCACGGTCATCTCCGGCGCCGTCAGCGTCAGCAGCTGCGCCTTGTCGACCAGCTGCTCCTCGGCCGAGACCGTGAAGAGGCCCTTGCGGTAGTTGCGGAAGCCATCGGCCTCGGGCTCGAGCGGCGCGAAGCTCGCCGCGTCGGTATGCTCAGGCGTCGCGTCGGTCCGGCCCGGGGTGAAGGGCACGGTGACGGCATGGCCGGCCGCATTCGCCGCCGCCTCGACGGCCGCGCAGCCGCCGAGGACGATCAGGTCGGCGAGCGAGACCTTCTTAGCACCCGCGTTGAAGGCCTTCTGCACGCCCTCGAGGGTCGCGAGGACATGCGCGAGCTGGGTCGGCTGGTTGGCCTCCCAGTCCTTCTGCGGCGCGAGCCGGATGCGCGCACCATTGGCGCCGCCGCGGCGGTCGGAGCCGCGATAGGTCGCGGCCGAGGCCCAGGCGGTCTGCACCAGCTGCGGGATCGAGAGGCCGCTCGACAGGATCTGCACCTTCAGCGCCGCGATGTCGGCGGCGTCGATCAGCGGCTGCGTCGCCGGCGGGACCGGGTCCTGCCAGATCAGATCCTGCTTCGGCACGTCCGGGCCGAGGTAGCGGACCTTCGGCCCCATGTCGCGATGGGTCAGCTTGAACCAGGCGCGGGCGAAGGCGTCGGCGAACTGCTCGGGGTTCTTGTGGAACCGCTCGGAGATGGGCCGGTAGAGCGGGTCCATCTTCATCGCCATGTCGGCCGTGGTCATCATCGGCGGGTGGCGCTTGGTGGGGTCGAAGGCGTCCTCGACCAAGGTCCAGGCGGCCTTGTCCTTCGGGTGCCACTGATGCGCGCCGGCGGGGGACTTGTGCAGCTCCCACTCAAGGCCGAGCAGCATGTCGAAGTAGCCGTTGTCCCACTTGGTGGGGTGCGGCTTCCAGGCGCCCTCGATGCCGGAGGTGATGGCATCCGGGCCGACGCCCGAGCGGAAGGTGCTCTTCCAGCCGAGGCCCATCTGCTCGATCGGCGAACCCTCGGGCTCGACGCCGACATTGGAGGCGGGGCCGGCACCATGCGCCTTGCCGAAGGTGTGGCCGCCGGCGACCAGGGCGACGGTCTCCTCATCGTTCATCGCCATGCGCGCGAAGGTCTCGCGGATGTCGCGGCCGGAGGCGACCGGGTCGGGGGTGCCGTTCGGGCCCTCCGGGTTCACGTAGATCAGGCCCATCTGCACGGCGGCCAGCGGGTTCGCCAGCTCACGGTCGCCGCTGTAGCGCTTGTCGCCGAGCCAGGTGTCCTCGGCGCCCCAGTAGATGTCCTCCTCCGGCTCCCAGATGTCGACGCGGCCGCCGCCGAAGCCGAAGGGCTTGAGGCCCATGGACTCGATCGCGCAGTTGCCGGTCAGGATGAAGAGGTCGGCCCAGCTGATCTTGTTGCCGTACTTGGCCTTGATCGGCCAGAGCAGGCGGCGGGCCTTGTCGAGGTTGCCGTTGTCCGGCCAGGAATTCTCGGGCGCGAAGCGATGCGCGCCGTTGGAGGCGCCGCCGCGGCCGTCGGCGGTGCGGTAGGTGCCGGCGGCGTGCCAGGCCATGCGGATGAAGAACGGGCCGTAGTGGCCGTAGTCCGCCGGCCACCAGGGCTGGCTGACCGTCATCAGGGCGATGATGTCGCGCTTCAGCGCGGCGAGGTCGAGCGTGTTGAACGCCTTGGCATAGCTGAAGCCCTGGCCCATCGGGTCGGACTTGGCGGAGTGCTGGCTCAGCATCCGCAGGTTCAACTGGTTCGGCCACCAGTCGCGGTTCGAGCGGGTGGTGAAGCGCACCGCGGTCGGCGTGCCGTGCATCACCGGGCACTTGCCGACGGATTGACCCTGATTCGTGTCCATGACGCGATTTCCCCTCTGTTCGGCGCCTCGGGCGCGCCCGGCCCACCGGGCCACCTGTCGAGCTTGCGGACGGGGCAGGCGCACGCGCCCCGCGCGCCCAGGCGACCCGTCGCGGGGACCTTAGTCGCAAGGACACGATAAACACAACGCTTGTAAATCAACCAATCAAATAGGCATGGTCTATCATGGCAGCAGGGCTGACCCGATGAGCCGAGCCGATGAATCTGCGTGACCTCCGCTACCTGCTGGCGCTGGCCGAGCACGGCCATTTCCGCCGCGCCGCCGAGGCCTGCGGGGTCAGCCAGCCGACCCTCTCGGTGCAGTTGAGGAAGCTCGAGGAGGCGCTCGGCGTCGCGCTGTTCGAGCGGACCAGCCAGGCGGTGACGCCGACAGCGGCCTGCGAGCGGCTGATCGGCCATGCCCGCGCCGCGGTCGCCGAGGCCGATGCGTTGCTGTCGGTCGCGCGCTCGCTGCGCGACCCGCTGGCCGGGCGGTTCCGGCTCGGCATCATCCCGACCCTGGCGCCCTACCTGCTGCCGTTGGTCTTCGCGCCGCTGCGGGCGGCGCTGCCCGAGCTCGAGGTCGAGCCCTGGGAGGACCAGACCGCGGCGCTGATCGAGAGGCTGCGCGCGCATGAACTCGACGCCGCGCTGCTGGCGACCGAGGTGGAGACGCCGGAGCTCACCGGCCAGGCGCTGTTCGACGAGCCCTTCCTCGCCGCGCTGCCGCCCGAGCACCCGCTCGCGGCGCGCGCCGCGATCGCGCAGGGCGAACTGGCCGAGGATATCCTGGTGCTGGCCGACGGCCATTGCCTGCGCGAGCAGGCGCTCGAGGCCTGCGGGCGGAGCGGCGCGCTCGGCGGGCCGTTCCGGGCGGCGAGCCTCTCGACGCTGCTGAACATGGTGGCGGCCGGGTTCGGGACGACGCTGATCCCCGGCCTCGCCGCCGGCGCCGCGCAGGATGCCGGGATCGTGCTCCGGCCGCTGGCCGAGCCGGCGGGACGGACCATCCGGATCGTGCGGCGGGCGCGCTACCCGCGCGCGGCCGCGGTGGAGGCGGTGGGCCAGGTGGTGGCGCGGCGGCTCGGCGGCTTCGCGGCAGCGGCGGCGGCGGGGCGGATCTGACCGCGGCGCCGCGCGATGGGTCGGCCGTCAGGCCGGGCTCGCGTGGCCGTGTCGGGCCGGCGCTACGCCGCGAAGGCGACATCGCCGACGCGGTGGATCATGCTTCAGACCACCGCCTCGGTAATGCTCTGCGCCACCGGCCGGGTCGCGGCGAAGGAGGGGCGCTGTTCCAGCCGCGCGGCCCAGTCGGACAGCACCGGATAGCGCTCGCCCCAGCGCACGTTCGGCCGGCGGACGGTGAGCCAGCCGAGCGCGGCGCCGGCGGCGATGTCGGCGAGGCCGAACTCGCCGCAGAGGAAGCCGCCCCCCGCAGCCTCGATGCGCCGGGCAAGCCAGGCCACGCCGCCGTCCAGCTTGCGCTGCTGCCGTGCCATCCAGGGCGCGCTCGGCTCCGGACGCTGCTCTTCGAAGAACAGCAGCACGCCGGCATCGCAGACGCCGTCGGCCACCACTTCGATCCGCCGCGCCTCGATCGCCAGCGCCGGATCCTCGGGCAGCAGCCGCGGCGTCGGGTGGCGATGCTCCAGCCATTCCAGGATGAAGCGGCTCTCGTAGACCGGCTCGCCGCCATCCTCGGGGATCAGCACGGGCAGCTTCTCGAGCGGGTTGTGCTGGCGGGTCTCGGTCGCCTCGTGCCACGGCACCTCGGTCCGCAGCGTGAACGGGACGCCCTTCTCCAGCAGCGCGATGCGCACCTTCCGCGCATAGGGCGAGGGGGTGGCGGACAGCAGCGTGTAGCTCATTCGATGTAGGCTCCCGTGGCGCGTACCACCTCCGCCCAGGCCGCGCGCTCGCGCTGGCCGAGGGCGGCGAGTTGCTCGGGCGTGGAGGGCTCGGGCACCACGCCCTGCTGGCGCAGCGTCTCGACGAAGCCGGGGTCGCGCATCGCCTCGTGCGCCGCCGCATTCAATCGTGCGATTATCGGCGCCGGCGTGCCGGCCGGCGCGTAGAGCGCGAGCCACAGCCCGCTGTCGAGTTCCCCGCCGAGCTCGAGCAGCGTCGGCACCTCCGGCAGCAGGGCGGAGCGCTGCCGGGCCAGTTGCGCCATGGCGCGGACGCGCCCGGCTTGCACCATCTGCGCGACGCCGCCGATCGGCAGCGCGCTGCAATCGACCTGACCGGCCACCACCGCCTGCAGCGCCGGCGCGGCGCCGGTGAAGGGCACGTGCAGCAGCTCGATCTTGCGCGGCAGCACGATGCGCTGCATCGCCAGGTGCGAGGTCGATCCAACGCCCCAGGAGGCGAAGGAGATCGCCTCCCGCTGTGCGGCGGCGGCCTGCATCAGCGCCTCGAAAGCGGCGATGCGCGGCTGCGAGGGGCCGACCGCGATGGCGAAGGGCGCGTTGGCGATGAAGGTGATCGGCGCGAAGTCCCGGTCGGGGTCGTAGGCAAGGTTGCGCATCGCCGTCGGCAGGATCGCCTGCGAATCCACGATCCCCATCCAGAGCGTATGGCCATCGGGCGCGGAGCGGGCGGCGAAGGTCGCGCCGATGCTGGTGCCGGCGCCGGGCCGGTTCTCCACCAACACCGTCTGCCCCAACAGCGGGCCGAGCGGCGCCGCCATGGCGCGCGCGACGATGTCGTTCAGGCCGCCCGGCGGGCCGCCGAGTACGATCCGCACGGTCCGGTCGGGATACCCGAGCGCCGGGGTGGCGAGGCCGGCGGCGGCGGCGACGAGGAGGGTGCGACGGGAGACGGATGTCATGTCTGTTCCTGATGCTTGCGGACCGCCGCTCTCCCTCCACTGATATATCAGTCGACTCCGCACCGGTCAACCTCCCCGGGTGGCCAGCGGCCTGCCGCCACCAGCCGCGACCGCGCAGGCGTGCCGGACCGCGGCAGGCAGCGCGGCCGGCCGTGCCGCGGGACCGATCGCGTGCGGAGCGGCAACGTCGCCGCCGCCGCAGCGCGCGCCGCCGCGATCCTGCGCTACTCCAGCACCGCGATCGTCTTCGCGCGGATCAGGTCGAAGTCGATCTCGGCACCCAGCCCCGGCGCGGTCGGCGCGTGGACCAGCCCGTCGCGGCCGACGGTGATGTCGCGCGCCAGGCCGTATTTGTGCGCGCCGTCCGGCAGCAGCACCTCGAAATAGGTCGTGTTCCGGATCGCGCAGGCGACGTGCAGGTTCGCCACGTTGTTCAGCGAATTGCCGCCATGGTGGATCTCATAGGTCATGCGGAAGGCCTCGGCGAGGTGCGCGGTCTTCACCAGCGTGGTGATGCCGCCCTTCACCGCGACGTCGCCGCGCAGGTAGTCGGTCGCCTGCAGCATGATCCAGGGCGCGTAGCTCTCGAGGCCGGTCGCCGGGTACTCGGTCGCCATAATCGGGATGTCGAGCTTCTGCCGCAGCTTGACGTAGTTGGTGATGTCCTGGTCGTGCAGCGGGTCTTCGTACCAGAGGAAGCCGAGCTTCTCGATCGCGCGGCCGACCTTCAGCGCGGCCGGGAAGTCGTACGCCCAGGTGCTGTCCAGCATCAGCGTGTAGTCGTCGCCGACCGCGCGGCGCACCGCCTCGCAGACGCGGATATCGGTCGGAGGGTCCTGCGGCGGGTGGATCTTGTAGGCGGCCCAGCCATTGTCGCGGAACTGCACCGCCTCGGCAGCATAGGCCTGCGCGCCCTCGAGCATGGCGGAACTCGCATAGGCCGGGATGCTGTGCCGGCTGGTCCCGAGCAGGCGATGGATCGGCTGGTTCGCGACCTTCCCCGCCAGATCCCACAGCGCGACGTCGACCGCACCGATCGAGCGCACCGAGATCACCCGCGACCAGGGCCAGAGCGCCTTGTTGATCGCCTCCCGATCCAGCGGATCACGCCCCATCAGCAGCGGCTTCAGGAAACGGATCAGCCCCGGCCCGTCATTCGCCGCCGTGTGTGCCGCCGAGCCGAGGAAGGCCTGGCCGACCACGCCGTCATCCGTGCCGATCTCGAGCAGGCCCAGCGCCGAGGAGCCGCTCTCGAGCCTGGATGCGGCGTGGTAGCGGGTCGGCGGGATGCCGTCCCAGGCGAAGAGCGTCAGCGAGACCTTGTCGATCTTCATGGGCGTGTTCCTCCTCACGCCAGCCTCGCACGGGATGCGCGCCGCGGAAAACGCTTGCGTCATGCAAGCCAACCGGCTTGCATGACGCAAGCATTCCGGAGGGGACCCGATGCCCCGCACCGACTTCGCCCAGATGCGCTGCCCGGTGGCGCGGGCCATGGCCGTGCTCGGCGAGCGCTGGGCGATCCTGGTCCTGCGCGAAGCCTATTACGGCACGACGCGCTTCGACGCCTTCGAGCGCAACCTCGGCATCGCGCCGAACATCCTCGCCGCCCGGCTGCGCGACCTGACCGAGGCCGGGCTGCTGGCAAAGACCCCCGGCCGCGGCGCCCGCCACGAATACGTCCTCGCCGAGCGCGGCCGCGACTTCTTCCCCGTCTACCTCGCGCTGAAGGGCTGGGCCGATCGCTGGATGGCCGGACCCGACGGCCCCTCGATCCTGCTGGAAGAGGCCGCCACCGGCCGGCTCGTCACGGCCCCCGTGCCGCTCTCGAGCCGCGGCCAGCCGCTCACGCCCGAGGATGTCCGCATCCTGCCCGGCCCCGGCGCCGGACCGGCGATGCAGGCGCGCTTTGCAAAGGCCCTCGCGCATGGCTGACGGCACCGCCGCACTCGCGCCGCCCGCGCCGCTCTCGCGCCTGTCGCGCAACATCCTCGCCCTCGCCGCGCCGACCACGCTGGTCGCCGCCGTGCAGTCCGCCTGCCAGCTCGTCGAGCCCTGGCTCGCCGCGCGCCAGGGCACCGCCGCACTCGCCGGCTGGGCGGTCGTGCTGCCCTTCGCCCTGCTGATGAGCCAGATGTCGACCGGCGCCATGGGCGGCGGCGTGGTCTCGGCCATCGCCCGCGCGCTCGGCGCCGGCCGCCGCGAGGACGCCTCGGCGATGGTGCTGCACGCCATCCTGATCGCGCTCGGCTTCGCCGCCGTCTTCATGATCCTGCTGGTCGGCTTCCCGCACACCATCCTCGGCTGGATCGGCGGGCGCGAGGCGGCCGACGCCGCCGCCGGCTATTGCGCCTGGCTGTTCGGCCTCGGCGCCATCCCGGCCTGGCTGGCCAATACCCTCGCCTCCGTGCTGCGCGGCGGCGGCCGGCATGCGCTGGCGTCGCGCGTGCTGCTGATCGCCTGGCTGGCCTATCCGCCGCTCGCCTGGGCGCTGATGGAGCCGCTGCACCTCGGCCTGCCCGGCGCCGGCATCGCCTTCGGCCTGACCATGTGGGGCGCGACGCTCGGCATGGCCTTCGTCGTCATGCGCGGCGGCGCCGGCTTCGTGCCGAGCCTGCGCGTGCCGATCCAGCCGGCGCTCTTCAAGCGGATCCTCTCGGTCGGGCTGGTCGCCTGCGCCATGGCGACGATCGCCAACCTGACGACCATGCTGGTCACCGCGCGCCTGGCCGCGCATGGCGCCGCGGCGGTCGCGGCCTATGGCATCTCGGCGCGGCTCGAATTCCTGATGGTGCCGCTGGCCTTCGGCGTCGGCTCCGCACTCACCGCCCTGGTCGGCCGCGCCGTCGGCGGCGGCGACTGGCCGACGGCGCGGCGCATCGCCTGGGCCGGCGCCGGCATGGCCTTCGCGGTGACCGTCGGTGTCGGCCTCTTCGTCGGGCTCTTCCCCAGCACCACCGCGCGCGCCTTCGCCTCCGACCCCGAGGTGGTGCGGATCGCGACCCAGGCACTCGCCGTCATGGGCCCGGCGCTGCCGGGCTTCGGCGTCGGCATGGCGCTCTACTTCGCCGCCATGGGCGCGGGGCGCATGGCCTGGCCCTTCGCCGCGGCGATCGCGCGCATCACGCTGGCGGTGGGCGGGGGGTGGCTGCTGGGGGACGTGCTGGGCTTCGGGCTGCAGGGGCAGTTCGTGGCGGTGGCGCTGGGGATCACCGCCTATGGGCTGGTGGCCGCGGCGGCGGTGCGGCCGGGGTATTGGTCGGCGCGGTGAGGGGTGCGTGGGGCGGATGGGCCGGAGCGGGGCGCTGCCCCTCTCCGGACCTCACCCCGCCAAAGGCCGAAAGGCCTTTGGGAACCAGGAAGCGGTGGCGGAGTGACGGACTTACCGCGACACGAGACTGCAAGTATGGGATCTGGGAGACATGCGCCGTACCTGCGACGATTTATGCGGCCCGGCCAAATGCGCCGAGTGTATTCCTCAACGTTCCCACGCCAGGGGAATTTTCGATCTTGAACCTATGTGCGGTTGTATGAGATCCAAGCTAGAGGAAACCGCAGGGCTCAACCAAGTCGCGTACCTTGAGCGCCTCTTGGGTTAAGTCGGACAGAGTAACGTTATGGGTTGAGCCCGGCGATCAAAATCTCAAACTCCACTGCAAGTAGGCTAGATGGCTTTGTCGATTCGTAGCGTCGCCAATATGGTTACACGCAAATGGACCCAGCTGATGGGCGACAACGAGAGTGAGAATATGCAAAACTCGCTCGATGAGACGCACCCGACCGTCTTTAACCGGATATTTACACCGACAACTGGGCAGATAATTTATCATTATTGTAGCTCGGGGACCTTTCTGTCCATTATTCGCAATAATTCACTTTGGCTGAGCGATGCCAATATGATGAACGATGCTGAAGAGGGTAGATATGGGTATGCTATGTTTGAGCAGGCCGCTACTGATTTACTCAAAAATAAAGGCAAATACCCAAAACTTGACGGTCTGACGGTCGATTTTTTCAATTCAGTTGATGATTACTTGTCTCCTAAGCAGCTTCGATCCCATTCTGTGATTACTTGTTTCTCGAAGCAACCAGATATTTTAAGCCAGTGGCGGGCATATGCACATAATGCACAGGGATGGGCGATAGGATTTTACGCCGAATCGATCGCAAAGATGCCAGTTACACTTCTCGACGTCCTGTACGATCCATCTCTCCAGCTTGAAGAGCTAAAAAACACTCTCTCCGCAATGTACATTCTCTGGAGAGAGCGAGGAGGCGATTTTCGGACTGCCGTTGGCGACGATGCTGCTTTCTTAGCCTGTTTGCTTCTGGCCTACAAAGATCCTTCATTTTCTGAGGAGCAGGAGGTTCGAGCACTTCACGAGTTGCGTGTTGACTTAAATCCGGATGGGTGGCTGCTGAGCGACGAAGGTGGTACCGCTAACGGCGAGGAGGTCAGAGGCCAGCCTGTTAAGTTTCGATCCACCGAATCCGCAATCATCCCATATATAGAACTTCCGCTCTCCAATTCGAGCGGCGGCGTTATCGCTGAGGTGTGGCTCGGTCCTCGCAACCCTAACCGTCCAGGAAACGCGATCTACCCGTTGACTCAGTTTGGACATCGGAACGTCAAACTACGTCGGTCGACCTCTCCTTACCGGGGCTGAGCAAGCCGGATCGAGGCGCTTCACCCAAGCTCGTCGTCGAAGCGGCGCGCCTCCGCCGGCGGCTCCGCCGCGGCGATCGCGTCGACCAGCTCGTCTGGCAGGTCCTCGACCCGCATCGCCTGGCGGTCGCGGCGCCGCAGCCGCTCGTATTCCTCGACCGAGAGCATCACCACCCGCGGCCGGCCCCGGCTAGTCACCGCGACCGGACGCACAAGCGCACGATCCTGCCAAAGCGCGAAGTGCCGCTGAACCTCGCCGGCAGGCACTGGGACTGGCTCGTCCATGGGACTCCCCTACACAGGCAGCACAACAAACCCAGCAAACCCGGTAAATTCAAGTTTCGCAGCACATCATGATCGGGCGCAGCAGCCACGGCACCACCCAACACGGGTTTTCCTTGAAGCTCTAAACATAATAGGATATATTTCCTGGTTTCCCGCCCCCTCCGGAAGCCACCCCGATGCCCGCCCCCAACACCCTCCCCGCCCCACCCCCGAAATTCCCCCTCCCCGACGCCACCACCCCCGCCCCCCTCGCCCCTGGCGAGCCGGAGTTCGACTTCACCACCCTCTCGCCCCCGCTCCGCGCCGAGCCCCCGAACCCTCACCGCCGCGGCCCACGCCGCCACGTCCGCCGCACCCATTGGGGCGCGCCCGACCCGCTCGATCCCGCCCTGGTCCCCGCCCGCCCGTGGGAGCCGCTGAGCGATACCGAATGGGATTCGCTCCGCCTCTATCTCTGGGGCTCCGGCTGCGGCTTCCGCGCGCCGGAGCGCGATCGCGGCGATGGCCCGACCATGCGCGACCCGCGCGCCAGGCTCGATGCCATCTTCCGCGGCGCCACGCTGAAGTGGCAGTCCGACAAGGGCGCCATCCGCGCGCCCTGGCGTGCGCTGCCCGAGGGCATGGGCAAGCCCGACACCGTCTCCCGCACCCATCGCCGCTGGGCACATGCGAAGCTCTGGCTGCGGCTGCTCGCCGCCGCCTTCGGGCCGAATGCCGATCCGGCGCTGCATGATCTGCGGCACTGGATCTGCTGCGCCTATCGCCGCGCGATCGGCGTCATGGGGCTCAAGGCGGTCACCTTCGCGCGGAAGCTGGGTGCGCACAGTGCCTTGACCGCGCCCCCGCACTGGCTGCCCGACGAACGCCTGCACGCCCCCTGGCAGCGCCTGATGCAGGGCGTCGCCCGGGCGCTCGCTGCCGGCCTCCCCTGGCGCCCACCCCCCGGCCTCGCCGGCGAAGCGGACCTGCCCCTCCTGTGGGACCGGGTAACCGGCCGCAGGCCGCTACCGCGTTGGGCCGAACCCGCATGACGACCGTGTCCGAAGAGCAAGAACCTGGGTTGCAAGGGCCTTTCGGCCCTTGCCGGGAGAGCCCGAGAGGGCGGCGCCCTCTCGGACTCCGGCCGCTTGATCAAGCGCCACCACGCGCTCATCTCCGGGCAGCGGCGATTTCGCCGCGGCCCAACGCGCGGTACACTCATCCCATGCCGGTGCCGTCCCCCGCCTCTTCGCGCCCGCCGACGGACAGCCCGCTGCCGCGCTGCGGGGTCTGCAACACGGCCAGCCGGCAGCCGGTGTTCCGCCCGAACCCGCCCGAGCAGGCGCCCGATCTCGACCTGCGGCCGGGCGAGCCGGTGCGCTCGACCATGTCGCGCTGGCTGCAGCAATGCCCCTCCTGCGGCTATGCCGCGCCCGACATCACCCGCGCCCATCCGGCAGCGGCGCAGGCCGTCGCCGCCGCGCCGTTCCGCGCCCTGGTCGCCGAGACGACGCACCCGCCGCTCGCCCGCCGCTTCCTCGCCTGGGCCCATGTGCTGGAGGAGACCGGCGCGCTGCACGCCGCCGCCGAGGCCACGCTGCATGCCGCCTGGGTCGCCGACGATCTGGGGCGGGAGGAGTTGTCGCGCTCCTGGCGGCAGGAAGCGGTGGCGCTCTGGCGCGGCGGCCCGCCGATGGACGATGAGCAGACGGTGCGCGTGGTCGATGCGCTGCGCCGCTCGGGCGCCTGGGACGATGCGGCGGCGACCGCCGAGGCGCTGCGCGACGCCATGCCCGCCGAGGCGATCGCGCAGGTGATCGGGCTCGAGCTCCGGCTGATCGCCGCGGAGGATGCCGGGCGGCACACGGTCGCCAGCGCGCTGCCGCCGCCGGCGCGCCGCCCGCATGCCAGCCACCAGCGCATCGCCGGCCGCGGCGAGGGGTTCGTCGCGAAGCTCCGCCGCTGGTTCGGCAGGGGATGAGCGGCGTGGCCTGGGCGTTCCCGCGGCGCGCGCTGCTGGCGGCGCCGGCCTTGGTCGCCGGACCGCTGCGTGCCGAGCAGAAGCCGGCGATCCTCGCCAGCATCGCAATCCTCGGCGACCTGGTGGCGCAGATCGTGGGCGAGCGGGCGACGGTCCGCGTGCTGGTCGGGCCGGAGGTCGACCCGGATACCTTCAAGTCCGCCGTCGCCTCGCCCGAGCCCGCGCGCGGCGTCGCGCTGGTGGTGCGCAACGGCTTCGGGCTCGAGCCCTGGCTGCCGCCGCTGTTGCGCTCCGCGCGCAACACCGCGCCGGTGGTGACCGCCACCGAGCGGATCACGCCGATCATGTTCAACGGCATCCCCGACCCCACCGCCTGGCAGGATGCGCAGCTGGTGCGGACCTACGTGCTGAACATCGCCGACGGGCTCTACCGGGTGATGCCGTGGTCGGCCGAGCGCGACCTCAGGCAGAACGCGGCGACGCTGATGACGCGGCTGTCGAAGCTCGACGAGGACATCAAGGCGGAGCTGAAGATCGTGCCGGCGGAGCGCCGGGTGCTGATCGTGAACCAGCCCGGCATGCGCTACTTCACCGCCGCCTACGGGGTGCGTGTGGTGCTGTTGCCGCAGCTCGCCTCGGACGGGCTGCTGCCGCCGGCCGAGGTCGGGGTCATGGCGCGCCGCATTCAGGCGGAGGGGATCACCGCGATCCTCGGCGCACCGCATGGCGACAACGCGGCGCTGCATCAGCTGGCCTCGGCGGTGAACCTCAGGGTGGGCGGCCCGCTCTACGTCGACACGCTGTCGCAGCCGGAGGGGCCGGCCGCCAGCTACGAGGCGATGATGCGGCACAACGTGCGGGCGATGGTCTCGGGGATGCTGGATTCGTGAGCGCGCCCGCGCTCCCGCCGGCATGGCTCGCGCCGCCCGACATCGCGACCGCGCGGGCGGCGCAGCTGGCGCTGGCGGCGCGGGTGGTGACGGTGGATGCGCTGCCGAAGGTCGCGCTGATCGCCGGCGTCGACATCAGCAGCCAGCGCTTCGATGCGCACAACCTGATCCATGCCGGCATCGTGGTGCTGCACTGGCCCGGACTCGAGCCGGCCGAGACCGCAGCGGCAACGGCGACGGCCTGCATGCCCTACGTGCCGGGCTATCTCGGCTTCCGCGAGGTACCGGCGTTGCGGGCGGCCTGGGCGAAGCTGAAGGTGCGGCCGGATCTCGTGATGGTCGATGGCCACGGCGTCGCCCACCCGCGGCGCTTCGGCGTCGCGACGCATCTCGGCGTGGTGCTCGACGTGCCGACGATCGGCGTCGCGAAATCGCCGCTGGTGGGTCAGCCGGAGACGCCGCTCGGCGAGGCGCCGGGCGATACCGCGCCGCTGGTCTGGAAGGGGGCGCGGATCGGCACCGTGCTGCGGACGCGGCGGCGGGCGAACCCGCTCTGGATCTCGCCGGGCCACCGCATCTCGCTGCAGACCGCGGTCGAGTGGGTGCGGCGCTGCGGCCTCGGCTACCGGCTGCCGGAGCCGACGCGGCTGGCACACCTCGCCGCCAATGATGCGCGGCGGGCGGCGGCGTGATGGCGCGGCTGTGGCTGGCGCTGGGGGCCGCCGCGGGGCTCGGCGCGGTGGCACTCTCGGCCTGGGCGGCGCATGCGGCGCCGGCGCGGCTCGAGCCGCGGGCGCTCGCCGCCCTCGGCAACGGGCTGCAGATGCAGGGCTGGCACGCGCTGGCGTTGTTGGCGACCGGGCTCTGGGCGGAGCGGCGGCCGGGGTTGTTTGTGACCCTGGCCGGCGGAGCCTTCGGATTAGGGATTCTGCTGTTCTGCGGCGGCGTCTACGTCAACAGCCTCGGCGGAGTCTCGCTGGGGCCGATGGCGCCGACGGGCGGGATGCTGCTGATGGCAGGCTGGGCGCTGCTGTTGCTCGCCGCCCTCCGGCGATGATCGGCGCGGCCTATCTGGCGGCGGAGGGGTTCGAGCCAGACCTGGCGGAGGAACTACGCCGCGCCGGCCGCAGCATCGACCGCTGGCACGGCCGGCTCGCGCTCAGCCCCGAGCCACCGGTGGAGCCGGCCTGGGCGCTCGAGACCTGGACCGCGCCGGTCGAACTGCCGGCGCCGTCGGTCAAGGCCGCAGCCGATGCGCTGCGGGCGATCCAGCGGAACTGGGCGCTCTACGCCGCCGCGCATCACCGCCGCGCGGCGCTGATCGTGGAACGCCTGCCGCCGGTGAAGGCGCGGCCGCTGGTCTTCCCCGAGCCGGCGCCAACTGGGCATCTCGGCGGCTGGACCCTGCTCGCGCCCGACCTGATCCTCGCCAGCGCGACCAAGACCAGTCCCTTCGTCAACGGCGCGGTGGAGTTCGTCGAGGACCGCGAGGGGCCGCCGAGCCGCGCCTACCTGAAGCTGTGGGAGGCGTTGACCCGCTTCGGGGCCTGGCCGCAGCCTGGCGATACCTGCCTCGACCTCGGTGCCTCGCCGGGTGGCTGGACCTGGGCGCTGGCGAAGCTCGGGGCACGCGTAACGGCGGTGGACAAGGCGCCGCTCGACTCCGCGGTCGCCGGCATGGCCGGGGTCGCCGTTCGCCAGGAAAGCGCGTTCGGCCTCGACCCGCGTCGCGAGCCGCCGGTCGACTGGCTGTTCAGCGACGTCATTTGCTACCCGGAGCGCCTGCTCGGACTGGTGCGGCGTTGGATTGAGGCAAGCGCCGCCGATCGGATCTGCTGCACGCTGAAGTTCCAGGGGCAGACCGACCATGACATTGTGGCGCTTTTCGCGTCGATTCCTGGCGGTCGACTGTTCCACGGGGCGCACAACAAGCACGAGCTGATGTTCACGTGGCAGCGATGATGCTCGCGACTTCCTCTCGAAAGCGTCATTCCCCCGTCACCATAAGGCCCCTATATCTCGTGTAGATTGTATCCTGTTCAAGCAATTTTCTTGGACGTCTCCTCCCAGTGATCTCCTGCCGCGACCTGGGGTCGGGCAAAGATCGCCACTTCGGCCGGCGGGCAACCGCCGGCCGCTTTTTTGGGCCGCTATGTGATCCGCCGCCGACCCAGGCTGAGCAGGCCAGCCGCGACCGCGAATCCGATCCCGGTCACCAGCGCCGGCCACGCCCCCGGCGCGCCGAGCGTCTGGAACCAGAGTGCGACGATCGTCGTGCCACAGGTCGTCCCCAGTAGCCGCGACGTCGCCTGCAATCCGCCCGCGCCGCCCGCCCGCGCCTTCGGCGCCGAGCCGATGATGGTGCGGTTGTTGGGTGTCGAGAACAGCCCGAAGCCGGCGCCGCAGACCGCCATCAGCAGGCCCAGCAGCACCGGGTTGCCATCCAGCGGCAGGCTCGCGATCACAGCGAGGCCGCTCATCAGCACCAGCATGCCCAGCGCGCACAGCGTCGCCGTCGGCAGCTTGTCCGACAGCCGCCCCGCCAGCGGTGCCGACAATGCCATGCCGAACGGCCACGGTGTCATGATCAGCCCGGTCATCGCCTGGCTGTGCCCGGCGGCCTGAAGCAGGAAGGGCAGCGAGACGAAACTCGCATACCAGCAGGAGAAGGCGCAGATCGAGGCGCCTACCGAGAAGGCAATCGGCCGGATCGCCAGCAGGTCAACCGGCAGCAACGGCGCCGGCTGGCTCAGCTGCCGGCGCACCAGGAACACGCCCGCCAGGAGGCCGCCGATGATCAGCCACGGCGCGATCCAGGGCTGCGGCAGCAGGAGATCGACGCCCAGGAAGAACATGCCGAGCGTCGCCACGTTGAGCGCAGCGCTCTGCCAATCGAACCGATTCCGTCGCCCGGCTGTATCGGGCAGCGCGAACAGGCCGAGCAGGATGCCGAGGATGCTCACCGGCACGTTCAGCAGGAACAGCGCCTGCCAGGGCGCGACCGCCAGCACTGCCGCCGCCACGGAGGGCGCCGAGGCGCCCGAGACGGCCACCACCATGGCGTTGATGCCGATCGCCCGGCCAAGCATGCGGATCGGGTAGATGTGGCGGATCATGCCCGCGGTCAGGCTCATCACCGCCGCCGCGCCGATGCCCTGCAGCACCCGGAAGCAGAGCAGGATGGGAAAGCTGGGCGCCAGCGCCGAACCCAGCGAGGCGCAGGCGAACAGCACAAAGCCGCCGAGGAAGACACGCTTGAAGCCGATCTTCTCGCCAAGCGAGGCGAGCGGCAGCAGCATGGTCACGACCGTCAGCTGGTAGGCGTTCAGCAGCCAGACCGCGGCCGCCGGCGTGATGCCGAGGTTGCGCGCGATGCCCGGCAAGGCGATGTTCACCATCGAACTGTCGAGCACGGTAATGCTGATCGAGGCCGAAACTGCCAGCACCGCATAGACGCGGCGCGGCATCGGCAAGCCATCCTGGTCGGCAGGCAGGACCTGCCGCGGCGCTTCCGGGCTCATCCGCGGCGGCGCGACGCGGCGTGGGCCGCCGCCCTGCCCGCGGCCAGCCGTTCCAGCATGATGGCTATGGCGTCCTCCCGCTGTCCTGGCGGCCCGGCCACCCTACTCGGCGGCGAGCGCGACCGGCACCTGCGGCAACGCAACCCCGACCAGCACGTCGCGCGTGACCAGCGCGGCGAGCTGGTCCTCCGACCAGCCCTTGGTGCCGGCGGGCCGCATCGGCAGCACCATCCAGCGGTAATCGGCGGTGCTGTCGACCACCCGCACCTGGGTGCCCGGGGCGAGCGCCGTGCCCCATTCCACCAGCACGCCGCGCGGGTCGCGCACGGCGCGGCTGCGGTACTCGAAGCTCTTGTACCAGCTCGGCGGATACCCGAGCACGGCGCGCGGATAGCAGCTGCAAAGCGTGCAGACGACCAGGTGGTGCAGGCCAGGCTTATCCTCGAGCACGCCGAGCGGCGGCGCGCCGGCCATCGAGACGCCCATGCGCTCGGCGGCCTCGGTGCCATTCGCCAGCATCATCCGCCGCCATTCGGGGTCGAGCCAGGCGCGCGCGACCATGTGGGCGCCGATCTCGGGGCTGGCGCGGTCGGTGCGGGCCTGCGCCTCGGCCAGATCGGCTTCGGACACGACGCCGCGGGCAACCAGCGAGGCCACCAGCTTCTCGAGCTTTGCGATCGATTCAGGGCGGGCGGGGGCGCTCATGCCGCTTTCCTTTCGGTCGGAGCGGGTTCCAGCCAATGCTCGAAGATCTCGACCAGGATGTCGTCGCCGGGCTCGCCCTCGGCCCAGAGCGGCGGGCGCTCGAACAGCACGTGGTACAGCACGCGCTTCGGCGCCGGCCGGGCGAAGGCGAGGTCCTCGGGGTTGGCGAAGCTGCCGAGCACGCGGGCGATGCGGCCGGGCTTGCCGCGCAGGTAGTGCGGCGTGCGGATATGGGCGGGGCCGCGGAACTCGGGCCAGTCGTCCCGCACCTGCACGGCGTCGCCGACGGAGTAGCGTGACGCGGTCATGCTACATCCTCCGCCTTGACGATTCCTTTCTCGACCATGATGGCGGCGATCGAGGTCATCCAGCGCTCGTAATAGGTCAGCGCGAAGTACTCGTCCTCGGGGATCGATTCGATCCCCCGCCGCAGCTCGTCGACGGTCATCAGTTTCTTGCCGGCGAGCACCTGGCGCAGCGCATCGACGCGCTTGCCGAAGGCGTCGGGCGGCGCCTCGTCGCGCTCGACGGGCGTGCAGCGGAAACGGCTGAGGCCGCCGATGTCGTGGGTGGCGTGCTGGGGATCGGGCTCACTCATGCGCTAAGGCTAGAGCAAAGCCAGGGCCCATGGGAACCCGGATTGCCCGCGCCTCAGTTCAGCGGCTCGAGGCTGGTCACGACGAAGCGGCCATCGACCCGCGCCATGGTGAAGGCGATGGCCTTGCTGCCGCGGCTGGCCGGGAACTGGATGCGGGTCTCGCCTGCGCCGACCTGCTCGATCAGCGGCGGCGGGATCACGATGCGCTTCGCACGCACGGTGACGTGGATTTCGCGGCCCTGGCTGCGATCGCGGGGGCCGGCCAGGGCCGGGGCGGACACGCCGAGGCCGAGCGCCAGGACGAGCAGGCCAAGCCGGCGGGAAAAGCGGGAAGGCACCATGGGTCGGCTCCGTGCTGTCTCACGGAGCGAAGCATCGGTCCTTTTTCTGAGATAACGGTTAAGCCGGGGCGCGATTCAGGCGGATCGGGTCATGCTGTGAGACGCGCGGGCCGGTCGCCGCGCCGATGCGGCGCTCGGCATCCGCGAGCGCCGCGGCCAGGGCGGCCCGCATGGCCTCGGCCTGCCCGGCGGCGGCGCCGCCCGCCGGCAGCGGCGCGGTGCCTTCGGCGATGATGGTGGTGAGCAGCCGCGCCTCCCCACCCTCGGGCTGGGCGAGCAGGAGCAGCGAATAGCCGGCGCGCGCAATCCCGGCCGTCGGGACCGTCTCCAGTTGGAACAGCTCGCCTTCCAGCACGTAGTCGGCGCGCAGGCGCGAGCCGGGCGCGGTGATGGCGCTGAAGCGTCCGCTCGCGGCCAGCCAGCGGCGCAGCGCCTCCTCGGCGAGTTCCGCCGGCGGCGCGGCCCATTCCGACCAGGGGTCGCTCTGCACCGTGCCATCGGCGCCGATGCTGCGCAGCCCACGGATCTCGAGCCCGGGCGCGGCGCGCAGGGTACGGAGCAGCAGCACCGGGCGACGCGGACCTGCCGCCCCCCGCCGCGGCGGCTCCGGCGCCAGCGCGAAGCGGGTGGTCGCCTGATAGGGCCGGTCGGGCAGCACGCTGCAGCCGGCGAGGCCGGCCAGCAGCACCAGGCTGCGGCGGGGAAGCATCATCGGCGGTTCTCCGCGGGCGCCGGCGGCGGCGCACCGAAGATGGTCTGGGACGGGCTGCGGCGCAGCTGCTCGGTGACGTCGCGCAAGTTGCCCACCGCGGCCCGCAGGTCGCGCAGGAGTGGCGCCAGGTCGCCTTGCACGTCGGTGATCGTGTTGCGCGCGCTGCGCGCGGTGCCGTCGACCGTGGAGATCGTATTCGGCAACCTGGCGGCCGCCGTCTTCAGCTCGGCCGCCGCGGCCGAGATGTTCGCCAGCGCCTGGCGCAGCTCGCGGCCGGCGACGACGCCACGCACATCGGTCGCAGCACGTCGGAACTCCGCGAGCGTGTTGCCCGCCTCGTCCACGGTCTTGCGCAGGTCGCCCGTCAGCGCCGGCACCTGGGCCTGCTGCACCACCCCGCGCAGCTCGGCCACGAACGCCGAGGCATCGCGCAGCGTCGTGGCGAGGTCGCCATCGGTCACCTGGCCGCGCAGGTCGGTGATCAGCCCGATCGCGTTGGCGAAGAGCTTCGGCAGGTCGGCTTCCTGGATCTGCTGCAGGATCGCCTCGGCCGCGTTCTGCACCTGCGCGACGGTCGAGGGGATGGAGGGGATGTAGGTGAGGCGCGGCTCCCACGGGACCTGCAGGATCGGGAAGCGCTCGGGATCGACGAAGTCGAGCTCGAGGTAGTTCACCCCGGTGATGCCCTGGGCCGCGATGCGGACGCGCAGGCCTTGGCGGATCGCGTTCTCGACCGAATCGGTCTCGCCGGTGCGCCGCGGGTCGATGGCGAAGCGCACGAAGACCAGCTGGAAGGGCGAGCGCTCGGCATCGCCGCGGCCGCCGCGATACTCGGCGGCGACCAGCCCGATCTCGGTGACCCGACCGATCGCGACGCCACGGAACCGCACCGGTGCGCCGACCTCGAGGCCCTGCACCGATTCGCGGAAATAGGTCTCGTAGAGGTCGGCGCTGCGGCCGATGCGATTGGCTGTGAAGAACAGGATGAACCCGGTGGCGAGCGCAAGGCCCGCGAGCACGAGCGCGCCGACGCGCAGATAGAGGCCGCGACCCTGCGCCATCGCTCAGGCCTTCGCCCCGGGCGGATCGGCTTCGTCCAGCACCTCGCGGCGGAAGAAGGCGCGCACGACGGGGTTCTCGCTCTCGTCGCGCAACACCCGGGGGTCTCCTTCGGCGATCATGCCCTTTGCCGCCTTGTCCAGCATGATGCAACGGTCGCCGATGGCGAGGATCGACTGCAGCTCGTGCGTGACGACGACGAAGGTGGTGCCGAGGTCGCGCGCCAGCTGCTTGATCAGCGCGTCGAGCCCCGCCGAGGTGATCGGGTCGAGCCCGGCCGAGGGCTCGTCGAGGAACAGGATCGGCGGGTCGAGCGCCATGGCGCGCGCGATGCCGGCGCGCTTGGCCATGCCGCCCGAGATCTCGGCCGGCAGCCTGAGGGCGGCATCCGACAGCCCGACCAGGCCGAGCTTCACGCGGGCGACCAGCGCGCGCGCCTCGGGCGGCAGCGCGGTATGCTCCTGCAGCGGAACCTCGACGTTCTCGGCCAGCGTGTCGGAGCCGAACAGCGCGCCCGACTGCCACATCACCCCGATGCGGGTCAGCAGCGCCTGGCGTGCCTCGCCCTCGAGCGCGGTCAGCTCCTCGCCCAGGATTTCGATATGCCCCTCGGCCGGCTGGTGGAGACCGACCATGGCCTTCAGCAGGGTGGACTTGCCGCAGCCCGAGCCGCCGAGGATGACGAAGACCTCGCCGCGGCGGACCTCGAAGCTGACATGCTCGAAGATGGTCCGACCGTCGAAGCGCATGGCGACATCCTGCACCCGGACCACCGCCTCGGCGCTGGGCGTTTCCACCATGCTCAGAAGCCCAGCCGGTTGAACAGCACGGCGAAGAGGCCGTCGAGGATTACGACGCCGACGATGCCGCCGACCACGGCCGAGGTCGCCGCATCGCCCACCGCGCGTGGCCCGCGCCCGGCCGAAAGCCCGGCACGGCAGCCGATCAGCGCGATCACCAGGCCGAAGACCGCGGCCTTGAACAACCCGCCGAACAGGTCCTTCAGCTGCACCGCGTTCTGCAGCTGGTTCAGCACGGCGACCGGCGGGAAGCCGAGCACCGCCATCACCACCGCCATGCCGATCAGCCCGGCGAGGCTCAGCAGCAGGGCGAGCACCGGCATTACCAGCATGCCCGCGATCAGGCGTGGCATTACCAGCCAAGAAATCGGGTCGATGCCCATGATGCGCAGCGCATCCACCTCCTCGTTCACCGTCATGGTGCCGAGCTCGGCGGCATAGGCCGAGCCGGTGCGTCCGGCGAGGACGATCGCTGCCATCAGCGGCCCCAGCTCGCGCAGCAACGAGATGCCGACGAGGTTCGGGATGTAGATCTCGGCACCGAATTGCCGCATCGGGATGGAGGACTGGAAGGCCAGGATCAGGCCCATCAGGAAGCCGAGCAGGATGGTCAGGCCGAAGGCGCGCAGCCCGGTCTCGTCGAGATGGCGCAGCGTCTCGCTGAGCCTGAGCCGGCGCGGGCGGCCGATCACCCCGGCGCCGGCGACCAGCGTCTCGCCGAGGAAGGCGACGCGGTCCACCGCATTCTCGCCGGCCGCGAGGGTCGCGGCGCCGAGCTGGCCGAGCACCGGCAGCGGCTCGGGCGGCTTCGGCGCCGGCTGGTCGAGGGCGACGCGCGTGCGTTCGAGCAGCGCCTGCAGCGGCGGCTCGGTCGGGCCCTCGATGCGAGCGCCGGGCACCGCGCCCTCGAGCCGCAACAGCAGGACCGCGCCCGCGGTATCGAGGCCGGTGACCGCGGTCGCTTCGACGACGAGTTCGCGCGCCGCCCGCGCCTCGGCCACCGCGGTATCCCAGAGCCGTGCCGCCGCATCGGTGTCGAGCGCGCCCTCGAACCGCAGCCTGAGGCCGGCCTCCTCGCGCAGCGCGGTCATCTGGGCAGGGCCGGTGGCAAGCGTCCCGGCCATTCAGGCGGCACCCAGGGCGTGGAACAGCACGGCCGCCGCGGCCGAGACGTTCAGGCTCTCGACCAGGCCGCTGCCGGGCAGGGTCAGCCGCGCCTCGCAGGCCTCGATGCTGGCGAGCGCCGGGCCCTGCTCCTCGTTGCCGAGCACCAGCGCGATCGGCCGGTCGCGCGGGATGGCAGCGGGGGCGACGCCGCCGGCGGCTACCGCGGCGACGGTCAGGAACCGCCCGCGCATGCCGCGCAGCAGCACCGGCAGGTCGCGCGCGCGGTAGAGCGCCAGGTGCTCGAGCCCGCCCTCGGCGGTGCGGAAGGCGGCGTCCGAGATGTCAGCCTGCCTGGCGTCGCCTGCCAGCAGCATGGCCCGCGCGCCGAAGAAGGCGGCCGAGCGGGCGATGGCGCCGAGATTATGCGGGTTGCCGATGCCGTCCAGCACCGGCAGCAGCGGCGCCTCCGGCAGGCTGGCGGGCGGGGCATCGCCCACCAGCGGCTCGGCGAAGCGGGCGACGGCGATGGCGCAGATGCCGCCATGGTGCTGGGTTCCGGCGATGCGGGCGAGCTCGGCCGCCGGCACTTCCCGGTACGGCCGCCGGGTGCGGGCGAGGTGGGCGCAGAGCGGGCCGGCGATCCGCCGCCGCTCCTCGGTGTAGAACAGCCGGAGCACCTGCTGCGGCCGCCGCAGGAACAGCGCGCGCACCGGCGCCGCGCCGCAGATGCGGTTCGGCTCGGGCGGGCGCGGGACCGGGGCGGAGGCGTGTTCCATGGTCAGTCGGCGCCGCAGAGGTAGCGCAAAGGCCGCCCCGGCGAAATCGCGCCGCGGGTCGCGAAGCGTAACCCCGCGTGGTCAGGTCATCGCCAAAGCCACCAGCACGCGGCCGGCGATCAGCTGGGAGACCCGCACATTGCTCTCCCGCGTCGCGCCCGCGATGTGCGGGGTCAGCAGCAGGTTGGGCGCGCCGATCAGCGGCGAGTCGGGCGGCAGCGGCTCGGCCTCGAAGACGTCGAGCGCGGCGCCGCCGAGCTGTCCCGCGCGCAGCGCCGCGGCCAGCGCCGCCTCGTCCACCACGCCGCCGCGCGAGGCGTTGATCAGGATGGCGCCGGGCTTCATGGCACCGAGCAGCCGGGCGTTCATCAGCGGCTGGGTCGCCGGCGTCAGCGGCACGTGCAGCGTCACGGCGTCCGCCTGCGCGAGCAGTGCCTCAAGCGAGACGATCCGCGCCTCGGTGTCGCGCAGCGCGGCCTGGTCGGTCGGCAGCACCGGGTCATGCGCCAGGATCTCCATGCGGAAGGCGCGGGCGAGGCGCGCCACCCGGCTGCCGATATCGCCGAAGCCGATGATGCCGAGGGTCTTGCCGGCCATCTCGCGGCCCTGGCGCAGCCGCTCGCGCGGCCATTCGCCGGCCCTCAGCTCGGCCGTCGCCCCGAAGGCGCCGCGCATCAAGGTCCCCAGCGCCAGCACGACGTATTCCGCGACCGAATCCGCATTGGCGCCGGCGGCTGGGATGACATCGACGTCGCGCAGTCGGCAGGCGGTCAGGTCGATGTTGTAGAGCCCTACGCCGAGCCGGCCGAGCACGCGCAGCCGGGGCGCGGCCGCCAGCAGCTGGCCGTCCACCCGGGTCCGGTTGCGGACGATGAGCGCCCGCGCCTCGGCCAGGGCGCCGAAGAGGGCGACGCGGTCCTCGCAAAGCCTGGGATCGTAGTGGATGGGATGCGCGGCGCTGAGGCGGGCAATCGCCGCGTCCTCCATGGCCTCTGCGATGACGATGTGACCCATGGCCTGCCTCGTGCGCGCCTTTCACTCCCCCCGTCCCCTAGGCTGGCGCATCCAGGCCGCACAAGGAAGCGCTAGCTGCGTCGCGGCTCAGGCGACCGGCAGGCGGACGATGAAACGGGCGCCGAGCACCTTGCCCTCGGCATCGCGGCGGTTCTCGGCGGCGATCCGGCCGCGCAGGCCCTCGACGATCTGCTTGCTGATGGAGAGGCCGAGGCCGGAATGCTGGCCGAAGCGCTCGCCCTGTGGCCGCTCGGAGTAGAAGCGGTCGAAGATGCCCTGCAGCCGCGCTTCGGGAATGCCCGGCCCCTCATCCTCGACCAGCACCTCGACCATCGGCCCGGCGGCACGGGCGCGGAGGTACACCCGGCCGCGCTCCGGGCTGAAGGAAACCGCATTGCCGATCAGGTTGCGGAAGACCTGCACCAGCCGGCCCTCGACCCCGCGCACCACCAAGCCCTCGGCCGGCGCCTCGAGCTCGATCACCGGGTCGTCGTCGTCCCTCGTCGCGTTGTGCAGCTCGGCGAGCGTGGCCAGCATCGGCGCGACATCGACCGGGACGGCCACCGTGCGCGACAGTTCGGCATCGACGCGCGAGGAATCGCTGATGTCGGCGATCAGCCGGTCCATCCGCACCGCATCCTCGGCGATGATCGAGAGCAGGCGTCGCTGCTGCTCGGGGTTCTCGATTCGCCGCAGGGTCTCGATGGCGCTGCGCACGCTGGTCAGCGGGTTGCGCAGCTCATGCGCGACATCGGCGGCGAAGCGCTCATTCAGGTCGATGCGGGCCCAGAGGTCGCGCGCCGCCGACTGCAGGTCGCGCGCCAGGATGCCGATCTCGTCCTCGCGCTGCATGAGGCTGGCCGGCACGCTGCCGCCGCGGCCTTCGCCCTGGCGCATCGCGGCGGCCGAGCCGGCGAGCTGCATGATCGGCGTCGCCAGCGTGCGGGCCAGGTACCAGGAGAGCGCCACGGTCAGCACCAGCGAGACGCCGAAGATGCCGAGCACGCTGGCGCGGATCTCGAACAGCCGCTGGTCGACCTCGCGCGCCTCGCGGGTCAGCAGCACGATCGCCACCGGCTGGTTGCCGCGGCGCGCCGGCTCGGCGACCGAGACCAGCAGGCGCCCGTCATTGGTCCGGCGGATATAGGGCGTCACCCCGCCCTCAAGCGCGAGGCGCAGCTCCTCCCGCCGGTCGGGACCGAGATTGGGCTGCCAGTCGAAGGAGGGCGCATCCGGATTGACATCGACCTCGACATCCTTTCGGGCGCCGCGCGGCATCAGATGCAACAGTCGCTCATAGACGCCGGCGATGCCGGAGGAGAAGGCGTCGCGCGGCTGCGGCGGCGGCAGCGGCTCGGTCACCACCGCGCCGCCGGCGGCCTCGCGCACCCGGCTGTCGGCGACGACGAGGCCGGTATTGTCGAAGAGCCGCGCCTGGGTGTTCGGCGAGGGGTCGACCAGTCGCCGCAGCAGCGGCCGTGCGACCTCGGGCACCAGCACCGCGCGGTCGTCCTGCACCCGGGTCGCGGTCTCGGCGATGGCGCCGGCATAGATGCGGGCCTGGGTTCGCATCGCCTCGACCTCGGCGGCGAGCAGCCCGTTCTGGTACTGGTCGAGGTAGAGCATGGCCGCGGCCAGCAGCGCCGGCGGCAGCGCGTTCAGCAGCAGGATCCGCCGCAGCAGCGGCGAGACGAAGCGGTGCCGGCGCGGCGGGGGGGCGGCCTGCAGCTGGTCGGGGGCGAGGCCGACATCGGGCATCCGACTAGGCTACGCCCTAGCTCTCCTTGTAGCGATAGCCGATGCCGTAGAGCGTCTCGATCTGGGCGAAGTCGTCATCGGCCTGGCGGAACTTCTTGCGCACCCGCTTCACATGGCTGTCGATGGTGCGGTCGTCGACGTAGATGTTCTCGCCATAGGCGGCGTCGATCAGCTGGTCGCGGTTCTTCACCATGCCGGGGCGATGGGCGAGCGCCTTCACCAGCAGGAACTCGGTGACGGTCAGCTGGATGTCGCGGCCCTTCCAGGTGCAGGTGTGCTTGGTCTCGTCCAGCACCAGGTCGCCGCGCACGATCACGCCACCCGCCGGCTGGCCGCTGGCCTCGGCGGCGGCGGCATCCTTGCGGCGGAGCAGGGCGCGGATGCGCTCGAGCAGCAGGCGCTGGCTGAAGGGTTTGGTGATGTAGTCGTCGGCGCCGAGACGTAGGCCCATCAACTCGTCCACCTCCTCGTCCTTCGAGGTCAGGAAGACGACCGGCATGCTGGTGCGCTGGCGCAGTCGCTGCAGCAGCTCCATCCCGTCCATCCGCGGCATCTTGATATCCAGGACCGCGAGGTCGGCAGGGCGGGCGAGCAGGCCCTGCAGCGCGCTCTCGCCGTCGGTATAGGTGCGGACCTGGAAGCCCTCCTGCTCCAGTGTCATGGAGACGGAAGTGAGGATATTCCGGTCGTCATCGACCAGGGCGATGGTCGCGGGCATCGGGAGTTGTCTCCGCGGCCGGGGAAACCCGGCCTGTTCGAGGCAGGATTGGAGCACGGATATGGTGCGTGATTGTGGCACAACCCAGGTGAAGGCGTGATCAAGGAGGCACAACCGATGACCGACCCGGCCTTCGAGGCCCGCTGCCTGGTCCGCGCCGCGGCCGGTGCTGTGCTGGCGACCCAGTCGGAGGGCCAGCCCTTTGCCAGCCTGGTCACCCCGGCGCTGTCGGCCGATTTCCAGCCGCTGCTGCTGCTCTCCTCGCTCTCCGAGCATACCCGCCAGCTGCGGGCCGAGCCGCGCTGCGCCCTGCTCTTCACCGGGACGGCGGCCGAGGCGAACCGGCAGACCGCCCCGCGCGTGACGATCACCGGGATCGCCGCGCCGGTGCCGGAGGCCGAGGTTCCGGCGCTCAAGGCGCGCTGGCTGGCCAAGCACCCCTATGGCGCGCTCTACGCCGATTTCGGCGATTTCTCGCTCTGGCGGATCGCCCCGGGCGGGGCGCTGATGGTCGGCGGCTTCGCCCGCGCGGTCAGGATCAAGCTGGCCGACCTCCTGCCCGACCCGGAGGCGGTCGCGGCCATCGCGGCCGCGGCCGAGGACATCATGGGCCATGTGAATGCCGACCACGCCGATGCGCTGGCCGCGATCGCCGCCGGGCGGCTCGGCGGCGGCCCCGGCGCCTGGCGGATGGTCGCGGTCGATGTCGATGGCTGCGACCTGGCGGAGGGCGAACGGGTGCTGCGCCTGCCCTGGTCCGCCCCGGTCACCGATGCCGGCGCGGTGAGGACCGAGCTGGTTGCCGCCGCCAAGACGGCGCGGGCGGCGCTCGCGTGATGCAGTGCAACAAAAAATGGTTGATTGACCAATAACCGAGACGGGGTGAAAACCCGGGGCCTTAAAGTCCGATCCGGCGGGTCGGCCTTAATTTTGCCTGACGCTGGCCCGAGACGGCCATTTCGCCCCAAGCGCCGCCCAACCGGGCGGCCAGACAGCCCCGGAGGAGATTGCATGACCGCGTCCGAGACCGCCCTTTCCGGCACTGGCGTCGCCTCCGGGACAACCGTTCACGCCAACCTGACCGCCGCGGGGCTGATCGAGCACGCGATCCGCCGGGGCGAGGGCCGGATCTCGGCTGATGGCGCCTTCATGGCGGTGACCGGCGTGCACACCGGGCGGTCGGTGCAGGACAAATTCGTGGTCGACGACCCGGAGGTCCACGACCAGGTCTGGTGGGGCAAGATCAACCAGCCGATGGCCCCCGAGAAGTTCCGCGGCCTGCGCAGCAAGGTCGAGGCCTGGCTCGGCGCCCGCCCGGTGCTGTTCACCCAGGACCTCTATGCCGGCGCCGACCCGGCGCACCGGATCAAGGTGCGGCTGGTGACGACCAATGCCTGGCACGCCCTGTTCGCGCGCAACATGTTCATCCGCCCGCCGCGGGCCGAGCTCGCCAGCTTCAAACCCGACTTCACCATCCTGCACGCGCCGGAATACGAGGCGGACCCGGCCGCCGATGGCTGCCGCACCTCGACCTGCATCGCGCTCTCTTTCGCCGCGCGCACCATCATGATCTGCGGCACCAGCTATGCCGGCGAGATCAAGAAGTCGATCTTCACCGTCATGAACTGGCTGCTGCCGGAAAAGGGCCTGCTGCCGATGCATTGCAGCGCGAATCTCGGCCAGGCGGGCGACGTCGCGCTGTTCTTCGGCCTGTCGGGCACCGGCAAGACCACGCTCTCCTCCGACCCCGAGCGGCAGCTCATCGGCGATGACGAGCATGGCTGGTCCGATGGCGGCGTCTTCAACTTCGAGGGCGGCTGCTACGCCAAGGTCATCCGGCTGTCGCGCGAGGCCGAGCCGCAGATCTGGGACGCTTCGCACCGGTTCGGTGCGGTGCTCGAGAACGTGGTCGCCGATGAGCTCGGCAACCTCGACCTCGAGGACGGCTCGCTGACCGAGAATACCCGCTCCTGCTACCCGCTCGAGTTCATCCCCAACACGGTCGCCGGCGGCCGCGCGGGCCTGCCGAAGAACGTCGTGATGCTGACGGCGGATGCCTTCGGCGTGTTGCCGCCGATCGCCAAGCTGTCCTCGGCCCAGGCGATGTACCATTTCCTCTCGGGCTATACCGCACGTGTCGCGGGCACCGAGAAGGGCCTCGGCAAGGAGCCGCAGGCGACCTTCAGCACCTGCTTCGGCGCGCCCTTCCTGCCGCGCCACCCGCAGGTCTACGGCAAGCTGCTGGCAGGCCTGATCGAGAAGCACGGCGCCGATTGCTGGCTGGTCAATACCGGCTGGACCGGCGGCGGCTACGGCACCGGCAAGCGGATGAGCATCCAGCACACCCGCCGGCTGCTGCGCGCCGCGCTCGACGGTTCGCTCGCGCGGGTGGAGTTCGAGACCGATCCCTTCTTCGGCCTCGCCATCCCGAAGGCGGTGCCTGGCATCCCGGCCGAGGTGCTGAACCCGCGCAACACCTGGGCCGACAAGGCCGCCTATGACCGCACCGCGGCCGACCTGGTAAAGCGCTTCGAGGCGAACTTCGAGACCTTCGCCGGCGGCGTCAGCGAGGAAGTGCTGGCGGCCGCTATCCGCGCGGCCGCCTGAGATGCCGGATGGCGGCGCCTTCGGGCGACGGCAGCCGGAGCGGCCGGGGGCGACCAACGTCCTCGGCGGCGCCCTGCTGCCTTGCTCGGTGGTGCCGCTGACCGGCTTTTTCCGCGACGGCTGCTGCAACACCGGGCCGCAGGACCCCGGGCTGCACGTGGTCTGCGCGGTGATGACAGAAGATTTCCTCGCCTTCTCCCAAGCGCGCGGCAACGACCTCTCGACGCCGATGCCGGCCTATGGGTTCCCCGGCCTCAAGCCCGGTGACCGCTGGTGCCTCTGCGCGGCGCGCTGGGAAGAGGCGCGGCAGGCCGGCCAGGCACCGCGCGTACTGCTGGAGGCGACGCATGTCGCCGCACTCGAGATCTGCGCGCTCGAGGATCTCAAGGCGCACGCCGTGGAGGCGTGATCAGCGCCCCTGGTGTTCCAGCCTGTAGCGGTGCGCTCGATAGGTTCCGAGCACCTTCACCTCGCGCGAGAAGTACCGCAGTTCCTCGAGCGCGAGCTGCAGGTTGGCGTCCTCGGCATGGCCATCGACATCGGCCAGGAACTGCGTCGCCGTGAACTCGCCGTCGAGCATGTAGCTCTCGAGCTTCGTCATGTTCACGCCGTTGGTCGCGAAGCCGCCCAGCGCCTTGTAGAGCGCGGCAGGGATGTTCCTGACGCGGAAGACGAAGCTCGTGACGCAGTCCGGCGTGCCCGCCGCCGGCATCGCCGGGGTCATGGAGCAGACGTAGAAGCGCGTGGTGTTGTGCGCGGCGTCCTCGACGTTGCGGCGCAGGACCTCGAGGCCATAGGTCTCGGCGGCGAGCGCGCTGGCGATCGCGGCGTCCTCGACGCCGCCGCGCTCGGCGATCAGCGCCGCGGCGCCGGCGGTATCGGCCTCGATCACCGGCGTGAGGTTCAGCTCCTTCAGGATCTTCCGCACCTGGCCGAGCGCGACCGGATGGCTGTGCGCGCGCTTCAGCGTCGAGAGCGTCGCGCCCTTCGGCGCGAGCAGGCAGTGCTCCACGCGCTCGAAATGCTCGCCGACCACCGAGAGGCCGCTGTCGGGCAGCAGGCGGTGGATGTCCGGCACCCGGCCAGCCAGCGAGTTCTCGCAGGGCAGCATCGCAAGCGTGGCCGCGCCGCCGCGCACCGCATCCATCGCCGCCTCGAAGCTCGGGCAGGGCAGCGTCGTCCAGCCGGGATAGGCGTCGCGGCAGGCGAGGTCGGAATAGGCGCCGGGCAGGCCCTGGAAGGCGATGGTCTGGGTCATGTCGCGGGGATTTGCCAGGAAGGGGTGCGGGCTTCTAATCGGCCGGCGACAGCGGCGCAAACCGGGGGCGGGCCATGCAGGAGTTCATCGCAGTGGCGGAGGCGGCGGCCGATCTCGCCGGCCAGGTGATTCGCCCGCTCTTCCGCAGCGCCCTGCTGGTGGAAGCGAAGGGTGATGCCAGCCCGGTGACCGAGGCAGACCGCGCCGCCGAGCGGGCGATCCGCGCCTTGCTCGCGGAGCGGTTGCCGCAACACGGGGTCTGGGGCGAGGAATTCGGGCCCGATCGCGCCGATGCCGAATACCTCTGGGTGCTCGACCCGATCGACGGCACGCGGGCCTTCGTCACCGGCAGGCCGTTGTTCGGCACGCTGATCGCGCTGCTGCATCGCGGCCGGCCCGTGCTCGGGCTGATCGACCAGCCGGTGACCGGCGAGCGCTGGCTGGGCGTCGATGGCGCGGCCACGAGTTTCCGCTCGCCGATGGGCGGCACCGCGCGCTGCCGGTCCTGTGCCCGGGTGAGCGAGGCCGAACTATCCTGCACCAGTCCGGATATGTTCGAAGCCGCCGATCGGCCGGGCTTCGAGCGGCTGCGCATGGCGGCGCGTCGCGTCACCTGGGGCGGCGACTGCTACAGCTATGGCCTGACCGCGCTCGGCCTGGTCGATATTGTCGCCGAGAGCACCATGAAGCCCTGGGACTGGGCAGCGGTGGTGCCGGTGGTCGAGGGCGCCGGCGGGCGGGTCACCGACTGGGCCGGCCAGCCGCTGACCCTGGCGAGCGAGGGCCGGGTGCTGGCCGTGGGCGACCCGCGGCTACTGCCGGAAGCCGTTTCGCTGTTGCAAAGCGTCTCTTGAGGTTGTGCGGGCGAGGGCGAACCCCCATCCTCGCCGGCATGAAGCGTCGTGACCTGCTGACCTCGGGGATCGCCCTCCCCGCCCTCTTCGCGCGCCCATGCACCGCGGCGACCCCCGCCGGCACGCCGGGGCCGGATGGCATCACCCGCACCCATGCGCTCTCGCTGCTGGGCGAGCCCGCGCTGCCGGCCGATTTCACCCATTGGCCCTGGGTGAACCCGGATGCGCCGAAAGGTGGCGAGATCGCGCTGACAGCACTCGGCAGCTTCGACAGCTTCAACCCCTTCATCCTGCGCGGCACGCCGGCGGTCGGGGTGATGAACCTCTACGACACGCTGTTGAAGGAGAGCGCGGACGAGGCCAGCGCCGAGTACTGCCACCTGGCCGGCCGCATCGATTTGCCTTCGGACAACACCTGGGTGGGGTTCGAGCTGCGCGAGCAGGCGCGCTGGCACGACGGCCGTCCGGTCACCGCCGAGGATGTCGTCTGGACCTTCAACACGCTGCGCGAGCGTGGCCGCCCGACCTATCGCGGCTACTGGGCCGACATCGCCGAGGCCGTCGCCGAGGGCCCGCGCCGCGTCGTGTTCCGCTTCAAGACCGCCGAAAACCGCGAGCTGGCGCTGATCATCGGCCAGATGCAGGTGCTGCCGAAGCACTTCTGGGAGGGCAAGGATTTCGCCCGCCCGACGCTCGAGCCGCCGCTCGGCTCCGGCCCCTACCGGCTCGAGCGTTTCGAGGCCGGGCGCAGCCTGGTCTACCGCCGGGTCGAGGACTATTGGGCGCGCCGCCTGCCGACGGCGCGGGGCACGGGCAACTTCGACACCATGCGCTACGAGTATTTCCGCGACTCGACCGTGGCGCTGGAGGCCTTCAAGGCCGGGCAGATCGACTTCCGCACCGAGAACATCGCCAAGGAATGGGCGACCGCCTACGACTTCCCGGCGGTGCGCCGTGGCCTCGTGAAGCGCGACGAGATCCGCCACGAGATCCCGACGGGCATGCAATGCTTCGCGATGAACCTGCGCCGGCCGCTGTTCCAGGACCAGCGGGTGCGGCGCGCGCTGCTCGAGGTCTTCGACTTCGAGTGGATGAACGCCAACCTCTTCTACGGCGCCTATGCACGCACGACGTCGTTCTTCTCGAACTCCGAGCTGGCGTCGAGCGGCATCCCCGAGGGCCGCGAGAAGGAGATCCTCGAGAGATACCGCGGCAAGCTGCCCGACCGTCTCTTCACCGAGGAATACAAGCTGCCGGTCACCGACGGCAGCGGCAACAATCGCGAGGGGCTGCGCCGCGCGCTCGACCTGCTGCGCGCCGCCGGCTGGACGGTCAGGGACCGCAAGCTGGTCAATGCCAAGGGCGAACCCTTTGCCTTCGAGATCCTGCTGAACGGTCCGAGCTTCGAGCGCATCGCCCTGCCCTATACCCAGGTACTGCAGCGGCTCGGCATGGAGCCGCGCGTACGTACCGTCGACCCCGCCCAGTACCAGGTGCGGATCGACGCCTTCGACTACGACATGACGGTGGACGGCCAGGGCCAGAGCCTCTCGCCCGGCAACGAGCAGCGCGACTTCTGGACCTGCGCCAAGGCGCAGGAGCCGGGCAGCCAGAACGTCGCCGGCATCTGCGACCCGGTGGTGGACGAGCTGGTCGAATTCGTCATCGCCGCGCCGAACCGCGAGGAGCTGATCCACCGCACCCGCGCGCTCGACCGCGTGCTGCTGTGGAACGACTTCGTCATCCCGCAGTGGCACAACCGCACCTTCCGCATCGCCTTCTGGGACAAGTTTGGCCGGCCCGCGCGCAACCCTCGCTACGCCCTGGCGCTCGACAGCTGGTGGGTGGATCCGGCCCGGGTCGCGCAGGTCGAGCAGGGCAGGCGAGAGACCAGGCCGCAGTAACGGGATGGCCGCCTATCTGCTCCGCCGGCTGATGCTGGTGGTACCGACCCTGCTCGGCATCATCCTGATCAATTTCGCCATCGTGCAATTCGCGCCTGGCGGCCCGGTCGAGCAGATGCTGGCGGAGATCAAGGGCGATGCCGGCAGCACGCTCGGGCGACTTTCCGGCGAGGGCCAGGGCGAGACGCGGCAGTCGCAGCAGCGCAGCGAGAATACCGGCGACAGCGGCAGCCGGTATCGCGGCGCGCGCGGGCTCGACCCTGCCGTCGTCGCCGAGATCGAGAAGGCGTTCGGCTTCGACAAGCCCTGGCAGGACCGGCTCTGGGAGATGCTGTCGGGCTATGCCCGCTTCGATCTCGGGCGGTCGCTCTTCCGCGACAAGCCGGTGCTCGACCTGATCATCGAGAAGATGCCGGTCTCGATCTCGCTCGGGCTCTGGTCGACGCTGATCATCTACCTGGTCTCCATCCCGCTCGGCATCCGCAAGGCGGTGAAGGACGGCTCGCGCTTCGACCTCTGGACCTCGGCCGCGGTGCTGGTTGGCTATGCGATCCCGGGCTTCCTCTTCGCCATCCTGCTCGTCGTGCTGTTCGCCGGCGGCAGCTTCCTGCAGTTGTTTCCGCTGCGCGGGCTGCTCTCGCCGGGGCTCGAGGGCGCACCGTTCATGACGCGCGCCCTCGACTATGCCTGGCACATGGTGCTGCCGACGGTCGCCCTCGTCATCGGCGGCTTCGCCGGGCTGACCATGCTGACGAAGAACAGCTTCCTCGAGGAGATCAACAAGCAGTACGTCGTCACCGCCCGCGCCAAGGGCGCGAGCGAGACGCGCGTGCTGTACGGCCACGTCTTCCGCAACGCCATGCTGCTGATCATCGCCGGTTTCCCCGCGGCCTTCATCGGCATCCTCTTCACCGGGGCGCTGCTGGTCGAGATCATATTCTCGCTCGACGGCCTGGGGCTGCTCGGCTTCGAGGCCGCGATCCGGCGCGACTATCCGGTGATGTTCGGCACCCTCTACATCTTCACGCTGATCGGGCTGGTGATGCAGATCATCGGCGACATCACCTACACGCTGGTCGACCCGCGGATCGACTTCGAGGCGCGGCGGTGAGGTGGGTCGGGTGGCCGCAGGGGGACGCTGTCCCCCTGCACCCCCTGCCAAGGGCCGAAGGGCCCTTGGAACCCATGAATTATCGACATGGAAGAGGCCCCTTTAGGGGGGCCTCTTCCACGTCGATGACTCCTACGGGGGTCCGGGGGCCGGTCCGGTCCCCGGCTGGGGTGCAGGGGGCAGCGCCCCCTGCCGCGACACGATGACCCCGCTCACCCAGCGCCGCCTGTCGAACTTCCGCGCGAACCGCCGCGGGTGGTGGTCGCTCTGGATCTTCGCCGCGCTGTTCTTCGTCACGCTGTTCGCGGAGTTCATCGCGAATGACCGCCCGCTGCTGGCGCGCGTCGACGGCCATTGGTTCGTGCCGGTGCTGACGGATTACGCCGAAAGCGACGTGGTGCCCGACGGCCTGCCGACCGAGATGGACTGGCATGACCCGGAGCTGCTGAAGGAGATCGAGGCACGCGGCGGCTGGATGGTCTGGCCGGCAATTCCCTTCGCCTACAACACGGTGGTGAGGAGCCTCGGCCAGCCCGCACCCTCGCCACCCTCGGCGCGGAACTGGCTCGGCACCGACGACCAGGCACGCGACGTCATGGCGCGGGTGATCTACGGCTTCCGCATCTCGGTGCTGTTCGGATTCACCCTGACCATCGTCTCGTCCGTGCTGGGCATCGCGGCGGGCGCGGTGCAGGGCTTCTATGGTGGACTGACCGACCTGTTCTTCCAGCGCTTCATCGAGATCTGGTCGGGCATGCCGCAGCTCTTCCTGCTGATCATCCTCGCCTCGATCATCGAGCCGAGCTTCTGGACCCTGCTGATCTT